>ENA-OXQR01000004-OXQR01000004.1-human-gut-metagenome-genome-assembly--contig:-NODE-4-length-167490-cov-16.6219_pt1 | contig 167490 bp, 140 predicted proteins | sample MGYA00249587_ERZ652573 | MGnify/ENA primary metagenome ERZ652573 (study PRJEB26925, sample SAMN05826651) | human gut metagenome | biome: ENVO:2100002; feature: ENVO:00000062; material: ENVO:00002003...
GCATGTCTCGTGGGCTCGGAGATGTGTATAAGAGACAGACCCTGTACGGCGATTTTCTTTTTTTATCTATCTTCCACATATCCCCTCAACCGTCAACTTCTTCTACTTGACATTACAATAAATTCTTGCTACAATATCTTTTATACAATATAACCTGAGGTGAAAAATGAAAAAATTCTTGATACCGCTGTTATGCACCGCAATACTGCTTTTATGCGGCGGCTGCGACCTAAGCGACAAAGTGAGAATCGGCACGGCGGCTGAGGGCGGAAATTACTACATTTTCGGCAGTGAACTGAATGCTATAGATTCGCTCGAAAGCTACAATATTAATATCAAAAGAACGGCAGGCTCTGCCGCAAATATGCGTCTGCTCTCAGAAAACTATCTTCAGATGGCAGTGGTTCAGACCGACATAATAGACGATGCGTGGAACGGCAGAAACGGCTTTAAAGAAGAATACCATGATTTCGGCGCAGTAGCAGGACTGTTCACCGAAAGCTGTCAGATTGCTGTACGCAGTGACAGTGATATAAAAAGCGTTTCGGATCTTAAAGGAAAGGCTGTAAGCATCGGAGAAGAAGAATCGGGTACTGCGCATAACGCAAGGCAGATTCTGACTTCATACGGCATTGCCGAGGATATGATAAAGACGGTAAACCTTGATTACAAGGATGCCGCAAGTCAACTTGAAAACGGCACTATTGACGCATTTTTCTGCACTATCGGCGCACCTAATCCTACTGTAAAATCACTCTGCGACAAGGGCGCTGCTCGTCTTGTTTCGCTTGACAGCGATAGAATAAACGACCTTGTAAGCTCCTATGACTACTACTCTGCCTGCACGATACCGGCAGGCACTTACAACGGTCAGACAGAAGATGTTAAAACAATAGGCGTTACCGCTGTACTGCTTGCAGGAAATTCGTGTTCCAAAGACACAGTAAAGGCGATAACTAAGGCGATTTTCGACAACTCACAAACCATACAAAACGCACTTCCCGTAAATATCGTAACCGACAGAAAATCAGCTGTCAACGGCATCAATATCCCGTTTCATCCGGGTGCCGCCGAGTATTACGGCGAAAACGGAATAAACGTAGAAACGGAGTAACAAGATGAGCATAGCACTTGATATGTATCAGACAGTAGCAATAGCTGTGCTTGTCCTGATGCTTGGCGCATTTCTGCGCAAAAAGATACATTTCCTTGAAAAGTTCTGCATTCCCGCACCCGTTATAGGCGGTTTGCTGTTTGCGATACTCACATGCATCCTGCACGGCACGGGTCTTGCAGACGTCAGCTTTGACGATACGCTGAAAGAAGTCTGTATGGTTCTGTTCTTCACATCTGTAGGCTTCCAGGCAAACCTTAAAGTCCTCAAAAGCGGCGGAAAGTCGATGATAGTATTTCTGATACTGGTCATACTGCTGATAATCGGACAGAACTTCACCGCACTCGGACTTTCAAATCTGCTCGGACTTGATCCTCTTATCGGTATGTGTACCGGTTCTATACCAATGGTCGGCGGTCACGGTACGGCAGGTGCGTTCGGTCCTGTTCTTGAGGATCTCGGAGTATCGGGAGCTACCACGCTATGTACTGCGGCGGCTACATTCGGACTTGTCGCAGGAAGCCTTATCGGAGGACCTATCGGCAGACGGCTTATAGTAAAGCACGACCTATTAAAGACAGTCGTACCCGAAGATGACAGCCTGCTTGTCGAAGAAGGCAAGAAGCACGAGCGTCACTTCTCTATGTACGCTCCCGCCGTATATCAGCTTGTACTCGCTGTCGGCGCAGGCACGGTAATCTCCTACCTGCTGACTATGACGGGAATGACGTTCCCGATATACATCGGTGCGATGATTGTTGCCGCTCTTATGCGTAATATCGGAGAATACACGGGCAAAATCACCATACACATGGGCGAAATAAACGACCTCGGCGGTATATGCCTGTCGTTATTTCTCGGAATAGCAATGATAACACTGAAGCTCTGGCAGCTTGCCGACCTTGCATTACCGCTGATAATCATGCTCGGCGGACAGGTACTGCTGATGTTCCTGTATTCCTATTTTGTCGTATACAGAATTATGGGCAGAGATTATGACTCGGCAGTGCTGACAGCAGGTATGTGCGGCTTTGGTATGGGTGCAACACCAAATGCAATGGCTAATATGCAGGCTATATGTCAAAGGTATGCGCCGTCTGTAAAGGCGTATCTACTTGTTCCGCTTATAGGCAGTCTGTTTGCGGATTTTCTCAACAGTATCACCATCACGTTCTTTATAAATATGCTGTAAACCTGCGGTGGTTTACTTTTGGAGGGGTTTATATGTTCGGCAAAGATAAAGACAAGCAGAAAAAGAAAAAAGAAAAAATGAATGGTAAAGCAGGACATTCGGAGGAAAACTACAATGTTCTTTATGACAATCTCGCTTTTCCGGAGGTATACGCAATAGAGCAAAAACAAAGCGATACCGAGGAAACAGACGAAGAGCCGGTAAATTACGACAATGTGGCTATTCCCGAAATCAATGTAAAGAAAGATAAGAAATAATTCCGACCGCTCTTAATGAGCGGTTCAGCTTGTAGAAAAAGTCTATTTTTGAAATAAACTTCTGATTTATTATCCCTATCCCCAAACCCCTTTCCCCCGGAAAGGGGCTATATTACTGGGGCTACCGCCCCTAGACCCTGTCGGGGGCTACGCCCCTGCGACCCCTTTTTTTAAAATTATATAGATTTTTCGACAGTCTGGACCGCTCTTAATGAGCGGTTTATTTTTATCCCCTATAATAATTTATCGCATAACCGCCGTATGACAGCCGAAAATAAGACATATAGCAAAAAACAGTTGCAAATGCGACGGTAATAGTGTATAATAAAATATGAATATACTGCCTTAGTAGCGGTAATTTTCAAATGTGAAAGGAAAATCTATGTTACTTAATATAATGAACAGTCTTGGCGATCAGCGGAGCATTATCATCACTGTATTCGCTTATGCGGTAATTCTGCTTATTGCCATACCGATACATGAATGCGCACACTGCTTTGCGGCATATCTTTTGGGCGATGATACAGGACTTTATTCGGGAAGAATCACGCTGAACCCGATAAGGCACTGGGATCTCTGGGGTACTATAGGTATGCTTACTGTCGGACTAGGCTGGGGCAAGCCCGCACCCGTAAACCCCGTCAGAGCAAGAAAGGTTTCCGCAAGAACGTTCATGGCACTGACTGCGGCGGCAGGACCTTTATCCAATGTTATACTCTCATACATTTTCGTACTTATCGGAAAGCTTGTATGGTTCTTCTTCGGTGCTTCAAATCCCGATGTTGTAGCATATGTTTACTACGCTTTTGATATGGCGGCAAGCATCAACGTTTCGCTTGCAGTGTTCAACCTGCTCCCCATACCGCCCTTGGACGGTTCAAGAATAATGCTCGTATTCTTAAAGGAAAGAACATATTTCAAGCTGATGCAGTACGAACAGTATATAATGATCGCCGTACTCGCTATCTGCTGGACAGGTGTACTTGATGCACCGCTGAACTTCCTTGACAATGCGGTTATGAGCTTTCTTGATTTCACGACCTCTTACGTTCCTCTTGTACCTCTCGGAGTATAAGAAATGCAGGAACTGAAATTCAAGCTGGAGGTCTATGAAGGACCGCTCGATCTTATGCTGAGCCTTATCGCAAAGCATAAGCTGAATATTTACGATATAGAGATCTCTCTTCTGCTCGAACAGTTTATGCTGTATCTTGACCGTATGAAGCAGGCCGATATAGAAATAGCGGGAGAATTTCTCGAAATGGCGGCAAGGCTTATCTACATAAAGTCAGCCGCACTTCTGCCAAAGCACGAAGCGGAAGAAATGAAGAAAGAGCTTCAGGGCGTACTGATAGAATACGCTATGTGCAAGCAGATAGCATTGCAGCTGCAGCAAAGCTGGGTAGGCGATGATGTGTTCGTGCGTCCGCCCGTACAGGTGGAAGAAAACAAGGCATATCTCGGCATACACGAGCCGGACGAGCTTTTTCTGGCAATGTCGAACTTAAACTACAAGGATGCGGTACGAAAAGCCGTGCCTCATGTAAAGCCTGCCATCGCAAAGAGTTTTGTCAGCGTATTCACAAAGATAGTATATGTGTTGAAGCGTATAAATGACGGTCATAAGGTTGAAGTAAATTCGTTATATAAGGGTCAGTCCAGATCGGACTGCGTGGCTGTGTTTCTGGCACTTTTAGAACTGTCGAAGAACAGCCGTATAAAGTTTACCGATGACAACAAATATCTTCACTTTGTGCCTAAGGATAAAATAGAAGAAGAATTCTCTTTCGGAGAACCGGATGAAAGCGAGGCGGCGGATAATTGAATTACAATGAATCAATCTGTATAATAGAAGCTCTGCTGTTCGCATCGGGTGAACCGATTTCGCTTGACCGGCTGAGCGAAGCAAGCGGCATCGAGCCGGAAACGGTGGTAAAGCTGATTGACAGGCTTGAAAGAAAATACAACGTATCCGACAGCGCAATAAGGGTGCTAAGGCTTGAAAACTCGTATCAGCTTTCGACAAGAGAAGAATATGCACCTTATATAAAGCGTGCAATGGAAAACAAGCGTCAGGCAAGGCTTTCCCCTGCGGCACTTGAGGTACTGGCTGTAGTAGCTTATAATCAGCCCGTCACTAAAGCGTTTGTCGAGCAGGTCAGAGGCACTGACAGCTCCGGTGTTATAAACACGCTGGTAGAACGTGAACTGCTGTATGAGGCAGGCAGACTTGAACTGCCCGGCAGACCTATTACATACAAGACAACGGACAACTTCCTTCGCTGTTTCAAGCTTGAAAGTCTGGCACAGCTGCCAAGCCTTCCCGATGAAGACGGACAGTTAAACCTGAATGAGATCGGCACATTACAGCAAGACGGCGATTTTATTCCGGATGACAGCTTTGAGGAATAATCCGATTACTCCTGCGGATACTCTTATCGGAGTACCGTCCGCACACCAAACCGAAACGGAGGGCTTATGGGCTGGCTTATTTTCATAGATATATTGCTCATCATCGTACTTGCTCTCATGCTGTCGGTAACAGTCAACGTACATCTGAACGATGAAACGAGAATAAAAATCAGATACGCAGGCATAACAATATTCTCTGTTTCTCCCGAAGATGAAAAACATAAAAAGCAAAAGAAAAGCAAGGAAAAACAAAAGAAATCGCCGGACGATAAAAGCGATAACATTTCTGCGGATAACGAAAAACCGGTGCAGAATGCCGAAAACACTGCCGATAAAGCAAACGGCAGCAGCGATATATCCAAAGAAAGCAAGAAAACGCATAAAGTCGGAAAAAAAGCAGATAACAACGGCAACAACGGTCTTTTATCAAAGCTCGGTCTGAGCGGCGACATCAGCGAAACGATTGAATTTGTAAAACAGCTCATCTTATCGGCTTCAAAACCGATAAAGAGGCTTATAAGCCATATCCGTGTAAGTAACTTTTATTTGTTTGTAACTGCAAGCGGAGAAGATGCGGCACAGGCGGCGATGAATTACGGAAAAATAAACTGGCTTGTACACACAGCTTTAGCGGTGCTTTACAATACCGTTAAGCTGAATGTGAAAAAGATAGATATTACTGCAGACTTTACATCGGGCAAAACGGAGTACGAGCTTTCGTGCAAAGTGAAACTGAGGCTCGGAACAGCCATAGGCTGTGTCTTGTGGCTTTTATTCAGAACAGCAAAATTATATTTGAAGATAAATTCAAAGAATGTAAATAAAACTGCAACGGCTGAAAGCAATACAAAGCCAAAAGCAGAGAAAGCGTAAGCTTTCGGAAAGGAAATCAAAATGGCAGAACAGCATCCAATCAACGGACTTATGGGAACTTCTATGGAGAAGATAAGAGAGCTTGTTGACGTTAACACTATAATAGGCGACCCTATCACCTCTCCCGACGGAACAATAATCATTCCCGTTTCGAAAGTCAGCTTCGGCTTTGTCGCAGGCGGCTCAGACCTGCCCACAAAAGCTCCCAAGGAAGTATTTGCAGGCGGAAGCGGCGCAGGCATCACGATAAATCCGCAGGCTTTTATCGTAGTACAGCGTGACGGCGACGTTAAAATGCTTGAACTTGGTGCAACCGGCAACAGTGCTATTGACGGTATAATCAGCGGCGTACCCGACCTTATTTCCAAGATCAAGGCTATCTTCTCGAAGGATGGCGAAGAAGAATCTGAAGAAAAAACAGAAGAATAAGCAATAACATCTGTCCTTTTCGCATAAGATATACCAAAACTATGCGGAAAGGACAACGTTATGCAAAGAAAGATTCTATCTGTCGCAGCTGCCGTGATTTTTACTTTTTCGGCGGCGACAGCAGCTTATGCCGAATGCGCAGCACGGCTTGACTATCTCGAAAGCTCCGACAAAACAAAAACTGACGTTTCAGCCGCCTGTGCTATTCTTATTGAGGCGGATACGGGAACTGTGCTTTTTTCTAAAAACGAAAAAGAACACAGACAGATAGCAAGCACGACCAAGATAATGACTGCTCTGCTGACCCTTGAGGCAGGAGAACCCGACAAGGAATTCGAGGTAGACCCGACCGCCATAAAGGTCGAAGGGACCTCAATGGGACTTCGGGAAGGCGATATTGTAACACGCAGAGCTTTATGCTACGGCATGCTTTTGCCTTCGGGAAATGATGCGGCAAATGCGGCGGCGGTAAATATATCCGGCAGTAAATCGGCTTTTGCCGTGCTGATGAATAAAAGAGCCGAAGAAATCGGTATGACCGACACGAACTTTGTCACCCCGTCGGGACTTGATGCAGACGGTCAGTATTCCTGTGCCTATGATCTCGCCTTGCTTACACGGGAGGCGATGAACAATAAGGACTTTGCAAAAATATGCGGATCGCCAAAAGCAAAGGTTTCTTTTGGCAATCCCAAAAGCGACCGCATACTCGTTAACTCTAACAAACTGCTCACAAGCTATGACGGCTGTATCGGAGTTAAGACAGGGTTTACCGACAGTGCGAGAAGAACTCTTGTAAGCTGTGCCGAACGTGACGGCGTAAGGCTTATAGCGGTAACGCTTAATGCGCCGAACGACTGGAGCGACCACGCAAAAATGCTGGATTACGGCTTCAAAAAAGTGACGCTTTGTGAAATGAAGTACGACTCATCCGCTCTTTCCTTATCCGTTGTCGGCTCAGAAAAGGAAACGGTCGGTGTTGAATGCGGTACCGTAAAACTGCCGCTGTGTAACGAACAGAAAGACAAAATAACCGCAGAAATATATATGCCGAAATTTATTTATGCAGGACTTGCCGCAGGCGAAAAGGTCGGCGAAATACATTACCTGCTAAACGGAAATACAATTGCGACAGTGCCGCTACAAACGGCTGAAAGCTGTGTACAAAAAGAACGTAAAACGGATTTTTTTACCGTTATATATAAATTCATTGCAGGACTGCTGACACGCTGATACTGTATGGATACGGAATTTGAAAGGAATACGGAACAATGGAAAAAGTGAGATTACAGAAAATAATAGCAGACAGCGGCTACTGCTCACGCAGAAAAGCCGAGGAATATATCGAACAGGGCTGTGTAAAGGTAAACGGCAGACCGGTTTCTCTCGGTGACAAGGCCGATCCCAAGAACGATATTGTAACGGTAAACGGCGAAAAGATAGCTTCATCCGGCACTCAGCTGAGATACATAAAGCTGTATAAGCCGAGAGGCTATGTGACCACTATGGCGGATACGCACGGCAGAAAGATAGTTACCGACCTTCTCGACGACATTGACGAGCGTGTTTATCCCGTAGGCAGACTTGACAAGGATTCCGAGGGACTTCTGATACTCACAAACGATGGTGCGCTTGCAAATGCCGTAATGCACCCGTCACGTCATATAAAGAAGCGCTACCGTGTTACAGTAAGGGGCGAGGTAACAGATGACAAGCTGACAACGCTTGCTTCCGGTGTTAAGATCGACACGGGCGTTACACTTCCCTGCACCGTTGCGGTACTTGCCGAAGAAGAAAACAGGACCGTGCTTGAATTCACGATTGCCGAGGGCAAGAACAGACAGATAAGAAAAATGTGCGAGGCTGTAAAATTACAGATAGTGCGTCTTAAAAGAAACGCTGTCGGAAATATAAAGCTTGGTATGCTGAAGCCGGGCGAATGGGCAGACCTTACCGCAGAAGAATTAAAGGGACTGAAAGCGCTGGTTTCGAGCGACAAATCGACCAAGAGAACGGGTAAAAAATGATTACGATACTTAAAAACAACATTATTACCGACAAGCTGGTGTTCGAGGCAAAGGACGGCGATACGCCTGTAGGCTCGGTCGTCTGCACGACAGACGGCGAAACACTGTTTGTCGAAAAGCTTGAAACACAGTACATAATGCTTGTTGACGGGCTTATGAGAACCGCTATGAACTACGCTTTTAATCACTATATAAATAAGTGTACCGTAAATATGCAATCCGAAACGGTATGGAATGAACTTTTAAAACGTGGTTTTGTGCAAAACAACGATAATCACATCTCTGACATTGATAATTTTTTCACATCTCATAAAAGTTGCAAAAAATAGCGAATTTCGCTTGTTATTAAAGCAAAAATGAGTTATAATTATACTTGAATATGATGTGCCCAAAGGCATAATTATAAACAGCGGTCGGCTCTTATTTTCAGCAGCTTACCGCTTCACAGAAAAGCGAGAACGGAGGAATTCTGGCAATGAAGAAAACAATTGCTGAAATGGAGCAGACAGCCGCAAGCGAAGCTGCAAACAAGCTCATCTCTCTGTTTGACGAGGACAGCTTTGTCGAGCTTGGCAAATTTGTCGGAGCAAACGGTGAAAAGACAGGCGTTGTAAGCGGTTACGGCTATGTTGACGGAGCAGTCGTATATGCGTACGCTCAGGACACAAGCGTTAACGCAGGTGCGGTAAACACTGCGGCAGCTCTCAAAATCAAGAAGGTTTACGAGCTGGCACTTAAAAACGGTGCTCCTGTTATCGGTATCTTTGACTCAAAGGGCGGAGATATCAAGGAAGGTATGAAGACACTCGGTGCATACGGCGAGATAGCCAAGATGAGTGCGGCACTTTCGGGTGCTGTTCCCCAGATAGCTGTAGTAGACGGCCTTTGCGCAGGCACAGCCGCTATGATAGCTTGTATGGCTGATGTGGTCATTATGACAGAAAAGTCAGAGCTGTTCATGACGGCACCTTTTACAGCCGATGATAAGACGGCAGGTGCGGGTACAGCCGAGAATGCCGCAAAGTCAGGTGTAGCGGCTATTCTTGCAAAGGACAGCGAAGAAGCTATAGCTAAGGCTAAGCAGTTATTATCCGTTCTCCCTGCGAACAATCTTGAAACGGCAGGAAACGATTATTATATGGAAAACGATGCGGCTGTATCGGCTGATCTCAAGGGCATCGAGCTTATCAGCTCGGTAGCCGACAAGGAAAGCGTTATTGAGCTTTACAAGCAGTTCGGTACATCTGCGGTTACCGCAATAGGAAGCCTTAACTGGAGAACAGCAGGCTTTGTTGCTACAAACAACGGTGCAAAGCTGACAGCAGACGACAGTGCAAAGATTGCACGTTTCGTTACTCTTTGTGACGCTTATTCGATCCCCGTTGTTACATTCATTGACAGCGAAGGCTTTGAAAAGTCAAGTGCGGCTGAGCTTGCAGGAAGCATCCGTGACAGTGCAAAGCTTGCACAGGCTTATGCTTCCGCTACAACAGCAAAGATTGCAGTTGTAACAGGCAAGGCTTACGGCAGTGCTTATGTTGCACTCGCAAGCACAGCGGCAGGAAGCGACTTCACATTCGCATGGGAAGGTGCGGTTATCGCTCCCACAACTCCCGAAGCGGCAGTTGTATTCTTAAACGGTGTTTCGGAAGACAACGCAAAGCAGGCTCAGGAATATGCAGACAACGAAGCAGACGCATTCACAGCTGCGGCTAACGGCTATGTTGACAGAGTTATCACAGCCGAGGATACAAAGTCCGCACTGACATCTGCAATTGAAGCAACATCTTCAAAGAGAGTTGTTACTCCTGCTAAAAAGCACGTTAACTTCGTATATTAATCGACATAAGAAAGGATTTTTGTTATGAAAAGATACAATATCACAGTAAACGGTACCGCTTATGATGTAACCGTTGAAGAAACAGACGGCAGTGCAGCACCTGTTGCCGCACCCGCAGCAGCTCCCGCTCCCAAGAAGGCTGCAGCTCCCGCTGCTCCCGCAGGCGCACAGGGCGGCGTTAAGATCAGCGCTCCCATGCCCGGTACTATCGTAGACGTTAAGCTCGCAGTAGGCGCTAAGGTTACAAACGGTACAGTAATCGCAGTTCTCGAAGCTATGAAGATGGAAAACGACGTTGTAGCAAGCTGTGACGGTACAATTGCAAGCATCAATGTTACAAAGGGTCAGTCTGTTGAAACAGGCACACTGATTGCAACAATCAATGCGTAACTCTTGATTGAAAGGAATAATAAAGGTTATGGCAAAAGTAGGAATTACCGAAACCGTACTGCGTGACGCTCATCAGTCGCTTATCGCAACCAGAATGACTACAGAGGAAATGCTCCCTATCCTTTCCACAATGGACAAGGTAGGCTATCATTCGGTTGAATGCTGGGGCGGTGCTACATTTGACGCATGCTTACGTTTCTTGAACGAAGACCCCTGGGACAGACTGCGTATATTAAGACGTGAAATGCCTCACACAAAGTTACAGATGCTTTTCAGAGGACAGAATATGCTCGGTTACCGTCACTATGCTGACGATGTACTGGAATATTTCGTTCAGAAGTCTGTAGCAAACGGTATTGATATAATAAGAATTTTCGATGCGCTCAACGATATAAGAAACCTCGAAACAGCCGTTAAGGCTGCCAAGAAGGAGGGCGCACACGCTCAGATAGCTATTTCTTACACACTCGGTGAAGTATTTACAGAACAGTATTACATCGACTACGCAAAGAGAATTGAAGAAGCAGGCGCTGATTCTATCTGCATCAAGGATATGGCGGCTCTGCTTACTCCTTATGAAACAGAAAGACTTGTAAAGGCACTCAAGAGTGCTGTAAATATCCCGATCCAGCTTCACACACACTACACATCAGGACTTGCTTCAATGTGTCTGTTAAAGGGTATCGAATCGGGCGTTGACGTTATAGACACAGCAATGTCACCCTTAGCGCTCGGCACATCGCACGCTCCCACAGAGTCAATGGTTGCCGCATTACAGGGTACAGAATACGATACAGGACTTGACTTAAAGCTCCTCACAGAGATAAGAGAATACTTTATGACACTCCGCAAGAAGTACATCGACAGCGGTCTGCTTGACCCCAAGCTTCTTGCAGTTGACGCTAACGCTCTTATATATCAGGTTCCCGGCGGTATGCTTTCAAACCTCCTTTCTCAGCTTAAGCAGGCAGGTAAGTCTGACAAGTTCGAGGAGGTTCTTAAGGAAGTTCCCCGTGTAAGAGCAGACGCAGGCTTCCCTCCCCTTGTTACACCTACATCACAGATCGTTGGTACACAGGCTGTATTCAATGTAATTCTCGGTGAGCGTTACAAGACTGTAACAAAGGAATTCAAGGGTCTTGTAAAGGGCAGCTACGGTAAGACACCTGCTCCCATCGACCCCGAGTTCAGAAAGAAGATTCTCGGTGACGAACAGCCTATCGACTGCCGCCCCGCAGACCTTATCGAGCCTGAGCTTGAAAAGCTGAAGGCTGAATGTGCTAAGTGGTCACAGCAGGACGAGGACGTATTAAGCTACGCTATGTTCGGTCAGGTAGCTGAAAAGTTCTTTGAAAAGCGTAAGGACAAACAGCTCGGCATTGACGCTGAACACGCTGATAAAGCTAACAAGGTAATGCCCGTATAATTTAATTTAACTGCGGCAGGTTGAAATACACCTGCCGTTTTTAATAATCTGAAAAGGACGTAAATATGAACAGACGCAGACGCACAGACGAACCCGTAAAGAATATACACAAAGAAACCGAATATCACACTGTAGTAACCGATGACGGAACGCAGGACGAGGGCTTTAACTGCAAAGCCTGCGGAAAATTCATTACGGTCAGGGATTGCGGAACAAACAACCGTAATCACTGCCCTCACTGCTTATCAAGCATACATCTTGACAACATACCCGGCGACCGCTCAGCCGATTGCGGAGGGATAATGGAGCCTATCAGCATTTATGTCCGTCCCGACGGCGAATGGGCACTGATACACCGCTGTAAGAAATGCGGCGAGCTTAAAATAAACAGGATTGCCGCAGACGATAACGAATATCTGCTGTTATCGCTTGCCTGCAAGCCGCTTGCAAATCCGCCGTTTCCTCTCAGCGCATTATCGTCCCATTTCGGCAAAGAAGACAAATAAGCATACAGACACCAAAACGAGCCGTTGCACAAATATAGTGCAACGGCTCAATTTAATTCACGGCATTGGCTCAATCAAGAACAGCGCCTCCCCATTCAACAACCGTAAAGCCTTTACGAACGATTGGCATAATTTCGGGCGGCATTATTTCATCACCGCTGTATTCGGCAAATCCGAACCATATACGGTATATGCTGTCAGGCTTTACCGAGAAAGTCAGCGGCATCGCATTATCAACACCTTCGGTCAGCATCGGATACATGACATAATCCGTGCCGTCTTTAAGATAATCCGCCCAGTATTCAATGAAGTCTGCAGTTTCCTGCTCATTAAAGCCGTAAGAAGCCAGTATTTCACGGAAGGCTTCTGCACGTTTATTTGCAGGAATAATGAAGCCTTCTTCGGTCGAAAACGCTTTCCTTTTCACAAGAGCTTCGTAGAACAGATAACCGTAGCTGTTTTTATCCTTATCGGTAAGCGTGCCGTCCGGCGATGCCGTTACCGTCCATCCGTCATTATATTCGGGAATCGACAAGGTAAGATAACCCGGTTTACCGAATGTGACCGTTATTTCTGTTTCGGTTTCGGGATAAAGATATATGTTCGGTTTTTTCGCCGTAACGTGATTCGGCAGGATTGTACTGCCTGCCTTAGGAGCCGTATTCAGCAGTTCGTCACGCAGCCACTCAAACTCCTTTTCACGTCCCTCCCTTACCATCTGTGCATAGAAGTTCAGCTTATCATAATAGCTCTTTTTCCACCAGTCCTCTAACGACCATTCGGCATCTCTTGACGGATAAAACACATTCTGAAACAGGTCTGTATAATAATCGTTGACATTTTGAAGTGTAATATCGACCGTTCCGATAAGTGTACTGTGATTGGCATAATCCAGTAAGGCTGTCTGCGTTGCAACATCCGACCAATTCTTCACCGCCTCGCCAAGCAGTAAGTTCATACCCTTTACCGTTCCTGTCGGGTCCTTATCCCCCACAGCCATATCCGCCCAGTTCATCATAGCCTGCCATGCGGTAAGCGTATCGTATGCTGTTGACAGTGCCGGGTGTGATGCGTAGGGATTATCCTGCGGATGAGTAAGCTGATTTGCCGCAGAAAGCGAATCCATTAAATTTGTGGCGAATCCTGCGGCAGAAAAGATTCCGTCGCCTGTCTTCACCGCATCGCCGTAGCTTGTTTCAAAGCCGGGCGTATTTTTTACGCTATTCCAGCTCTCTCCTGCAAGATTAAAACCGTCTGATATATTGTTGCCGTAATCGTTCCAGAAGTTAAGCGAGGCTGTATACGCTTCGGTTGCGGAAGACCCGATCTGACCGATAACATCGGTAGCAGAAGGCGGAGTAACCGGTCTGCCTGCTGTATCTCCTCCGTTTGCAAAAGCGGTAAACGACAAAGCGGTAATCGGCAATATGCCGCTTAGTATAAGCAAAAAGGTCTTTTTTCTCATTATGACACCTCCCTTGCTACACATTCCTGATATGTTTCGACAAGACTTAACAGATAGCCGTCTTTTCCTGCCAGTGCCTTTGCGTCCGACAGATATTTCTCCGCTGCCTTATAGCTTCCTCTGTCATAGGATATTACACCAAGGTAGCACAGCGAATAGCCGTCAGACATATCGAGAAGATGTGCTTTTTTCAAATAGTATATCGCTGATGTATTGTCATTGTTTTCGTAATAGGAAAGTCCCAGCATCAGATGTCCCTTTGCCCAGTACGGATGCTCGGCAACTGCGTCAAGCAGTGTGCTTACTACATAAGAGAAATTGCCCTTATCGAATTTGTTGTACCATTCTGCCATTGTGCAATAATAATCTATGCTTGTTGTATTCTTGAGCTTAAAAAGCATCGACCTGCTCTTATCTGCTTCTTCCGCTCGCATATAGTATTGTGCAAGACAGAGTGCGGAAGAATCGTCCTCGCCGTAAGCTTCGACATAATCAGCATATTTTTCTTCGACGTTCTCCGATGTTTCGGCACTGACCATTTGCCCGAGAAGTATCTCTTTTTGCCGCAGCGTACCCGTGCCTGAGTCTGATGTAATAAATAAACAGCACACAACCGATATAACAATTCCCGCAAGAGCCGATACGTTACTAAGATACTTCTTCCGCTTTTTAAGCACGAAAGACAATACGACTCCTGCCGCCGACAGCAGCATTCCGACAATTCCGAGCCAGACAGTACCTCCCAGAAAGAAGGTCTGCATTGTCAGAATAAGAAAGATTACAATTGAAATAATAATCGGCATTATTCATTTTCCCCTTTCTGCGATGCTTCATGTTGCTTTTCTATCATTGCTTTCGCACCCTCACGATATGAATACGGATGGATACCTATACCCTCATAATCACTGTAATAATTGAACCACGGACTAAGACCGATAGCAATCTCTGCGGCGGTATAGGCATTTTCCCACTCCTCCAGTTCCTCGTATGCGGCATAAAGCGCATACCATATCATCGGATCATCGTTCTTATAATCTATCGCTTTTTTGTAAGCCGCCACAGCTTCATCGTATTTTTTCTGTTGCATATGCGTCACGCCCTTGAGATAATAAGGATAACACAGCTCGCCACGCTCTGAGATTACCCGATCAGCAGCGGCAAGCGCCGTTTCCATCGCCTGTGTATAGGCGTCATCATAGATAGAATGACCGCCGTAAGACGGGTAGCAGGCATTGACATAAGCCTCCAGATAATTCTTCAGGAACTCGTCACTGTTAAGCTTGTTTATCTGTTCATCGCTGAGAAGGCTGTACTTTGCTTTTGTGGTTTCGGTATCCACCACCAGCAAGGAAAAGTAGGAATGCAGTAATTCGTCCGCTTTTTTAGGATATTCACTCGTCTTTACCTGCTTTGCAAGCTCCAGTACATACTCTGCGGAAGCATCAAATTCTCCGCTTTCAAGCGTTGCCGCCGCCGCATAATAGAGGGGAACGGGGTTTGTATCGTCCTGCACCTCGTTTGCGAGCTTAAGACATTCATCGTACCGTCCCGTTTTTAAAAGCGCATACATAGTATTTTCACGAATAAAGAAATTGTCGAATTCCTTGAGTGCTTCCAAGCCGTAATCCGCACACTTGTCAAGTGCCAATGCCCTAAGATAAGTCTGCATAACCAGCTTTTTGATACCGAGCCGCTCCTCTTTGGTTATGTCTTTTCCGAGCTGCTTTTCAAACTGTTTTTCAAAGTTTTCGACTACAGCAAGAATCCTCTTATCATCCGAATAGTCAGCAGTGAGGTAAAGCGAATGCTGCTCCTGATTGTTATAAAACATAACCGCTATGTAGCTCCATACGAAGTCCTCAGGAGCCTCCAGTGCCTTTTCGACAGCTTGGCTTACAAACTGATAGGTGATACCTGTACCGACAGAATCGGCAATGTTCGTGCCGTTTGTAACACCTACCCGCATTTTAGCGAGCATCTCGGCATATTCAAAGCTGTTTTGGTAAGAGAAAGCCGTTTCAATCACTTCTGCCATAGCTGCGGCATTTTCCGCAACATCCGGCAGTCCTCCGACATATATTCCGTTTGCCGCTAAATTCGTCAGTATTTCTGTACGGCGATTTTTCTGCTCAGCCGTCAGTTCATCGGCATTTTTATATTCTGTAAGCATATCAAAGCAGAAATCTGTATCCTTTATATAGCCTGCCGTATAATACTTCTCCATAGTTTCAAGTCGGTCATCGGTGTGGTTGGCATAAGTATCAAGATAAGCCAGCATCTGATTTGTTGCTATCTCGCTCTCGGAAATATCATTCCAACCGCCGTCGGCTATTTCTTTCCATATCTCAAGCTCACGCTGAATCTCCCTGTAGTCGTTGACTGCCGTGATGATGTTTCCTCCGAGCAGGTTATAGCACGCCGTATTTGTACGGCTGTAGTATTCAGCCTTCAGCCTGTCGGAAGACGAAATCGTTGCAGGAAAAGTCATCACGGCGCAGATTGTAAGTATTGCCGCACCTACAGCAGTAGGTATATAACCAAGCCTTGATTTTTTCGTTTGTACCGATGTGATTTGTTCGTCCGTTCCTGCCTTTGACAGATTCCCGAGGCACACAAATTTAAGTACGGGAACAATCAGCGCCTGGCAGAACACCGCATAGACAAGTTCGGCTATGAGCTTTATACACCACACCCGTTTTTGTGCGAATGCCGATTCAACACCCAGCCCGAAAATATACGGCAAAAGATACGCAAAAACGATTGCAAGCAATATGCATACCGCTGTCAAAAGTAACTTTCTGCCGACTTTTCCTTTAATGCCGCCGTTAACAGCACAGCTTAGCAGATAAAACGAAAGTCCGAGCAGTATTCCGCCGGCGGCTATCCCTATAAATTCACCGACCGTTCCGAAGCACTTGACAAAAAGCACCGTCAGGAGTTTTCCGCCATACAGTGCCGCTATACAGGGAATACAGCCCTTAAGCCATACTGCAACAGCCTCCTTTGCCGTTTTTCCGATTGAGCAAACTGCAAAAAATGCGAAAACGAAGGCACATACAACGCATAACACTTCGGCAATAAACACCGTACCCGCCGCTAACGATTCTTTCTTTATGCAAAGCAAAACAGTCTTTATCAGATCGGGTAAAATGACAAGCGATGCGATTATTCCGAAAATCCACCTTGCAAAAGCATTTTTATATACTCCTGCGAAATATTCTCCTATTCTTTTCATAGGCAATTCCTCCACTTGTATTATTTATGATTTGATTTTGCTTAAAACAAGCTCGTTTTCAAGATATTGCGATATGCTGTCGGCTACGGCTGTTATAGCTCGTTGCACGCCGGATTCCGACAATCCCTCGCACTGTCTGACCATCGTTACGGATAATTCGGTACCTTCCTCCTGCCTGCTCACCGAAACGGAAAAAAGGCTTGAATTTCCGTACACCGATATTTCCGATAATATGGTCGATGCGTCCTCTTTTTTATATTCGGCGCCGTTTTTGTCCAGCACTTCGTAAATTGCAAGTATCACATACTGCCGATTATACGGAAGTGTTCGTTTTGTCGTTTTTCTGTCCTGCAAAGCACAATGCCGCATATTCATAATCTGCTCCCCTTTCTGAATATATTCGATTGCAAGCTGTCATCGTGTCGTTTCATACACCGTTTGTTATTGTAATTATATCTGAATAACTCTCCGCTGTATATAAGGGAAGTCCGCCAATCTGCAAAAAACAGGTTGGCGGACTTCCGCCATTTTATAAAAATCGGCATAACAATGCGGTTTTTACGATATAACGCAAAAGTACCTCCCGCCTGAGCGGAAGGTACGAGCATTAGGATATTTTATATGTTGTTGTAAAGAGAAACAAGACCGATACGGGATTTAGTTCCCGTTTTTCCGTATATGGCGGATACATACCGCTCAAGAGTTCGCCTTGATATGTACATATTGTCTGCTATCGTCTGTAATCCGTCCTCGGTGTTTACCAACAGCCCGAATACCTCAGCTTCTCTCGGAGTGAGCGAAAACTTTTCCGACAGCTTTTTCAATATCTCTTTGTCGCTCAGTTTGTCGCCGCTTGTTGAAGAAAGCTCATCAAAAAACGTTTTTCTCTTATTGGTATAGAAAAATGCTATGATGCTTGCCAATACAAATAAAATCAGTTCAATGGTGATTATCGCAATGTTATTGTCCGAATTCAAAAGGGCGAGCGAGCCTGCCGAGATCAGCACGGCGACAAAATTATTGACTGCTCTGCCAACCCCCGACAAAAGCTCGGGAATTTTTGAATAACGGGCAATCTCCATAAAAGAAGCGGTAAAAAATACAACAAAGAAACCTGCGGATAAATAAAAGATAACCAGCCCCAGCATAATCGGCCCCGCAAATCTGAGAATAACAAGGCAGATGGTTGACAGGATCATTACGCTGTACATAATCATACTCATATACTTTCTGCCGCCAAAATCGAACAAAAATCCTGCCGCAAGTCCGCTGAGCGCAAGGAGTATTCTCGGCCACTGTCCGATATTCACCACACCGTTTGTGTGATAAAGGGTGATTGCATTATCCATTGTGCTGAAAATACAGGTCATAAACGCAACCAAAAAGACAAGTAAAACGCTGATTTTTACGACTTCTTTACCCGCCTTATCGGTTTTCTCGTCAGCTTCGTTTTTCGGGAACGCAGGAACGATGCTGTTCTTTTCCGCTCTTATCAGCATAACGGCCAGTAGCAATATAAACAAAGAAAGCACCGCAGCTTCGATAATATCAATGTGGTTCAGGTTATTATTCGCAATCTGGAGCAATGTTCCGAGCATATAGGATAAGCCTGCAAGACGTGCAATATAAGTGTTATCCTCCAACAGACACAGCGATTTATAAAACACCGCACCTCCGAACAGACCGAGAATCAAAAACAGCACAAGCCCCATACACAATGTAAATGCGTAAGTGCTGTGACGGCATATCAGAAAAAGACAGACGACCGACAGCACTGCAGCCCCTATAGAAATTACAGATTGCAGAGCCTTTTTGCAAAGCCTTGAATACAGAGGGTACAAAGCAAATCCCACCACGCTTGCACCGAGAGCGTAATTCTGAGCGTTTACCGACTTATCGCCTGATACTGTGCAGGAAATCATATCAACAAATAAAAACTCAGCCTCCAAAAAGGTAAAAGTAAACAGGCTCATCAATATGACAGCTTTTATACGGGAAACCCTGTTTTCCTTATTAAAAGCATCGCTTTGCCTGATTTTTTTCAAAATGCTGTTCATAATCTAATCCTCTTACCTATATCGGACGCAAATTCCTTAATACTGTTCGGCTCACAGGCACCGCCATAATTGCGGCGGCGATATTTCATTCCCGTTTATTCGTTTATTAGGTTTGCCTAAAAACAGGAACAGCCGACTTTTACTATCAAAAATATAATAACACATTTTACAAAATAACACAAGTGCTTGCAGGACAGGGATTCATTTTTACTGCCGCTGTTACTTCTTATTCGGCTCCAATAAATGTCAAGGCTTCTGCACAGCAAAAAAAATAAACCGCACAACAATGCGGTTTAAATAATCAAATGCTTATACTGCCCTACATAGCTTAAATTCTTAGCTATAAAGCCTCCGGTTCTGCGGTCGGAAGACGCTCTGATAAACAGCCATTCATATTTATGAGCTTTCTTTCTGAATAAAAGTCCACGGCAACACCTCGGACGTAACCTCCTTGCCGTTCAGAATATCAACGAGCTTCTGAGCCGCAATTCTGCCTATGTTTCTGTCCTCATAGGAAAGCGATGTTATCGTGACCGGAGAAATCCGGCTAAGATTACTGTTGTCAAAGCTGACTACGGCAACGTCCTCAGGAACACGTCTGCCGGCGGAAAGCAGGCACTCAATAAGTCCGAACGCCACCTCGTCATTATAGCATACGACCGCCGTATTATCGCCAAGCCGATTTAATACCTCCTGAGGATTATTGAAAAGATCCTCCTTTGTTTCGGTAATGTACCAGAACACATTCTCATCGGGGATTATCAGACCGTTGCGAAACAGCTCCGAAATAAAGCCGGAATACCGCTGATGACCTTGAATATCATCGCTTTTGAAAAAGCCTGCGATTTTTGTGTGACCACGCTCAATAAGATGCCGCACAAGCTCTGCACCGCCAGCCTGATTATCCGCACATACAGAATATGTGCCGCTGAGCGACGGGTAATATCCGTTGAAAAACACTACCGGTATGTCCATTCCTATCAGCTTTTCGTACAGATCGAAATTAGGATTCGGCATAGCCGATTTTGTCCCCTCTATCAGTATTCCGTCAACGGGATTCCTGAGTATTTCTTCAAGAATTGCACGCTCGTTGCAAACACGGTTGCGTGTCGCAGAAAGAACAGCGGTATACTTGTTTTCAGATAATACATCATTCACTGCCCGTAGCTGACTTGGGAAAATATAGTCGCTGATGTATGTTGCAACCACTGCTATCTTTCGTGTCCTTGGATTAAGCCGCTTCGGCCGTACCACTGAGCCGCTCCCCTGACGCTTTAATATAAGATTGTCCTCTACAAGAAGCGACAATGCCTTGCGTATCGTCTGACGGCTCACATCATACTGAGCTGTCAGCAGTTCCTCGGTAGGAATCGGCTGCCCCTCTTTATACAAACCGTTTTCAATATCGGTTTTTATTGCCTGTGCAACAGCTTCATATTTAGTCATTAATTATCACCTCTATGCAAAGCACAAGTTCGTGCAAAAGAATACAAATTTATTTACATATATAATACAACTTTGTCCGTTGTTTGTCAAGCAATTTTTACTCAGCACGATATTTGTAAGTCAAAAACATCTGTTTTGTGACAAATGCACAAATCGTTCCGGCAAAAATGTTCAATTCATGCATTGCATTTACTTATCTTTTGTGTTACAATAAAAAAGCAATACAGACAAAACTTAAATTTGTAACAGATTTATCTATAACTTGTCTTTTAAATTTACAGCAGAAGATATACGTCTGTTTGCAAAGATGACGAACACGGAGCTTGTTATGATTGATGACAAGACCGACATAAACAGTTTTGAGCGGCAGCTTGAATTGCTTGACGCTACTGCGGCTCTCAAGAGGTGATAATATGACAATACAAGAGAAGATACAAAACGCAAAGACATATCTCGGAATCGAATTCGGTTCCACCAGAATAAAGGCAGTGCTTATAGACGACACATTCGCCCCGATTGCTTCGGGCAGTCACGAGTGGCAGAACCGCTATGAAAACGGCGTGTGGACTTATTCCCTTGATGACATCACAACAGGTTTACAGCACTGTTATGCGGCACTTACAGAGGATATAAGGCAGAAGTTCGGAGTAACTCCGACTACCTACGGTGCAATGGGTATTTCCGGAATGATGCACGGTTATATGGCATTTGACAAGGACGATAACTTACTCGTTCCGTTCCGCACATGGCGCAATACTATCACAGAGCAGGCGGCATCCGAGCTGTCAGAGCTGCTTTGCTTCAACATTCCACAGCGTTGGAGCATAGCGCATCTCTATCAGGCAATACTGAACGGTGAGGAACACGTCAGACATATCGCTCATATCAATACGCTTGCAGGCTATATCCACTACCGTCTTACCGGAAAGCGACAGGTCGGCATCGGCGAAGCGTCCGGCATCTTCCCTGTGGACAGCACCGGTTACAACGCAGATTACATCAAAAAGGTTGATGAGGTGCTTTTTGCAAAAGGTTTCTCAGTAAAGCTGGCGGAAGTTCTCCCTTCAGTGCTTAACGCAGGTGCAAAGGAGGCGTTTCTGACCGCCGACGGCGCTAAGCTGCTCGACCCGACAGGTACACTGCAGCCGGGAATTTCCTTATGCCCTCCCGAAGGTGACGCAGGTACGGGAATGACAGCGACCGACAGTGTGCTTCCCCGAACCGGAAACGTATCGGCAGGCACCTCGATATTCGCTATGCTTGTTCTCGACAAGCCGCTTAAGGGCTACTACCCTGAAATTGACGTAGTGACTACTCCCTGCGGCGCTCCCGTTGCTATGGTGCATTGCAACAACTGCTCCTCCGAGCTTGACGCATGGGTGAAGATATTCGGTGAATTTGCACAGCTCAGCGGTCACCCTATTGCAAAGCCCGCACTTTATGATATGCTGTATTATCACGCACTGACGGGCGACCCCGACTGCGGCAACACCGTTGTGTATAATTTCCTTTCAGGCGAGCCTGTTGCAGGAGCGGAATACGGCAGACCGATGTATTTCCGCACTCCCGACGGAAAATTCAATCTTGCAAATCTGTTCCGTGCGGAAATATACTCTACTATGGCGGCACTGAAGCTCGGAATGGATATACTTTTTGAAAAGGAGCAGGTTTCCGTTGAAAAAATAACAGGACACGGCGGTCTGTTCAAGACAAAAGGAGTTGCACAGCAGTTTCTTGCCGATGGGCTGGGTTGTGCCGTTTCCGTTATGAAGACCGCCGGAGAGGGCGGCGCATGGGGAATGGCTCTGCTTGCGGCATATACTGTATGCGGCGGCGGAAAATCACTGTCGGAATTCCTTGACAGCGAGGTATTCGTCGGTATGGAATCCACCACGCTTCAGCCCGAAAAGAACGGTGCAGAGGGTTTTGCAGGATTTATGGAAAACTACAAACGTGGACTTGCGGCACAATACGCAGCGGCAAAGTAAGAAAGAGTGTAACAACACTATCCGTGCGATTACAAGCAGAAAACTATCGCTTAAAAGAAAGCAGGATAGTATTTGCGTTACAGCTAAACAGAAACGTAAAACGAAATAACATAACCGCAGGACTGCTCAGCTTTAAATGAGCAAGTCCTGCGGATTTTGTTTTTTTAAGAATAATCAAAAACTTTATATTCCTTACCGTGATGCCGATTGCGGATATTCTGTTATCGCTTGACGGCGGCGGGTGCTTTGTATTACCGCATTCATAAAGGGTTTGCTTTGTGTCCTGTTGCTTTTTCTGAACTTAACTGCAACACACAGGTTTGGCTTTTCTGCTGCTCTTTTACATCTCTATTGCAAACCGACAAAATGTAATATATTTCAAAAATTCTATTGACAAATCTAAATAAATCATATATAATTTAAATGTAAAAATTTGCAAAACACTCTTCCGCACTATAAGTTGATAACAGCATACAAGATTTGAATTATGAGGTGATAATATCAGACAATTATTCAACAAAAGCGGCATGATGATAACATTCTTTGCCGTGACGTATTTTCTTTGCACTTTTCTCATTTCCATGTTTTTAAATTCAGTAAGCTCAGGCGTCGCAGGCAGACTTTCAGATAATGCGGAAATAATAACAGTTAATCAGGACAACAACTCTGAAAGCGCCCTTACCTACAGCGATTTAGGCGATATACTGTCAAAGTATAAAGCTGTCGGTGCAATAAAACTCGTAATCGAATACAATTCCGGCTACGCCCTGTTTGACTACGAAAAAACATCTTCTGAAAACAGCGCACCGACCGCCGTGATAAAGCCCGAACTTGAGCCGTACTGTATGACGATAAACGGAAGAAAAACGATAAACTTCATCGGACAGAATTACACCGTCAGCAGTATCAACATATACGGAGGTAAAGACAGCGATTTCATATTGCAGTCTGATAAACTCAGCGGCAGCACGGTGCGGTTTTCGGGACTGACGCTTATAATTGACAACAAAGATAAAACACCCTCAGTCACCGAAAGCATAAAATCAGATATAACCGGGAAAAATCCCTATACCGAGATCAGAACCGATGATATATCCAAGATATCGGGAAAAGGCAATCTCTTTACATCAGGCAATATAGTTATCATCATTGCGATATTGCTTATCGGTCTGCTTATTCTTATGAATTCGGGCGTGTTCACATGGTCATGGATAAACTCCAAACGCTCCGAAATAATGGCTCGCCGTATATGCGGTGCAGATGATGCGGACATTAAAAAAATGATATTCATAAATTTTCTTATAATTTCCGCAGTCGGCATACTTATCGGCTTTATTGTCACACTGCTCCTTACTCTTATTCCTGCCGTTTCTTATTATCTCGGCAATATCAGAATTTCCGCAGGACTTATATCCGTAGCGTTCATTCTTCTTATCGGCGGTATAATTTCCTACAGTCTGAGTGACAAGTATTCGCACGAACAGGTCATTTCGTTAAGGAGAGTGTTATGAACAAGCAACTTATAAAAATAATTCTTTTCGATATAAAATCGAACCTGCTTTCCTGCCTGCTTCTTACATTCCAGATGATAGTAGCATTCTTTGTTATAGGCAATCTTTGCAGTATCACCGCATATAAAACTGTAACTGTGAATGCCCTTGACGGCTTTGATTTTCCCAAAAACTGCTACAGCCCGTCAAGCACCGATATTTACACCGACGGCGGAATAGTGGTTGATTATGACGACATAGAAAAGGAAAGAAACCTCAGCTATTACATAGCCGAAAACTATAAAACCGAGGGGCGTTCCGAATTCTATGAAGAAAAAGACGGTACAGAATATACTTTGTCTGTAATTACAGAGCATTACTTTGATATATTCGGCTTTGAAGTAAGTAAAGGACGGCTGTTCCAAAATACAGAATACGGCAAAGATCTGTCAGATAATCCGCCCGTAGTTCTCGGCAGTGACTTTGAAAACGACTATAACATCGGCGACTTGTACCTTGATAAATATGAGGTAGTCGGTATACTGAAAAGCGGCATGAAAACAACCTTTTTGAAAGGCGACAAAAGCTCTGTTGTTTCCGCCGACAACAAAGTGTTCACTCCTGTCATGAGCATTGAAAGCATGAAAGCACAAGGCATTGATTACCCCACCTCACTTATCTATGCCGATGATAAATCCGACCTTGCCGCAATAAATGATTACGCCGCAGAAAACGGCATGAATACATATAACTTCATATCTGCCGATGAAACAAGACAGCTTATCGACCTTGTTTCTGCAAAAGCCGATATTTCACTCATCGTCATATCATCAATAATCATTATTCTTGCGGTATTTTCAATGATACAGTCAACCCTGCTCTATGTCAGAAAAAATATCCGTGAACTGCTCATACACATGATTTGCGGTGCTTCACAGTCGGATATCCTGCTCAGGATAAGCGCCGAAGTGCTGATTATAAACCTTGTCGGCGTTGTTGTTTCATCTCTTATATTTATGTCACTCCGTACAACACTTGTTTTTATGCTGACAGGCATTGCAACGGCAGTGATAGCCATTTTGCCCGTTATGGTGAGCATTAAGAGAAAACCGCTTATAATGCAGATAAAGGAGGAAAAGTAAATGATCAGACTCGACAACATATCAAAGACTTTCCGTGACGGTGACACACAGGTTCAAGCATTGAAAAATATCAGCTTTGAAGTAAACAAGGGCGAGCTTGTCGCAATAATCGGAAAAAGCGGAAGCGGAAAATCAACGCTTCTTAATATTCTCGGACTTCTCGACAAGCAAACGGACGGCGATTATTATATTGACGGCAAAAAAGTTTCTTCCATACCGGAGCGTGAAAAAGCAAAGCTCAGAAACAGTCATATAGGCTTTGTAATGCAGGATTTCGCCCTTGTCGAAAAATACACGGTAAAGCAGAATATAAATATCCCTCTTATATACACAGATAAGCCCATCAATAAGGAAAAGGCGATAAACGATGTATTAAAAAGCGTCGGACTGTCCGATAAAACAAACACGCCCGCCTACAGACTGTCGGGCGGTCAGAAGCAAAGAGTAGCCATAGCAAGAGCGGTGGTAAACGAACCACAGATAATCCTTGCCGATGAACCGACAGGCGCACTTGACAGCATGACCGCAGATGAAATAATGCAGATTTTCGAGCGCCTCAATATGTCGGGAAAAACCGTCATAATCGTAACCCACGACAAAGACATTGCCGCTCGCTGTAAGCGTGTCATCGAGCTTTCGGATGGGGAAATTGCGAAAGGTACAAATTAATCAATTCGTGCAGTAATAAAAAACAAGTGTTTTTGCTTGACTTTTCAACATTCTGAGGGTTGCCGCAGCAGCCCTTTTATTATGTCCGAATTTGTAAATACGCAAAGCTAAAGTTCAGAGAAGCGGATAAATGTGACATAACGGTATTGTTATACCGGAAGCCGTTGATATTCGGTTTTAAATGAGGAACAAAAGGAACGTTTAGCCCGTGCGCTAATAGCCGAAATACCATGTGTTCCCCTTGTGCGTCTGATGTGCGTCAGAGTTGCGTTTTCGTTCCTTGTTTTTTGTGGAAGTCTGCGCTGCTATTGTCGTTGAATCTACTATCGTTCCCTTTTTTATGATCAGTCCTTTTGCTGTGAGTTGCTCTACCACCTGTGAAAAAAGCTTTTCCTGCAGCTCGTTTTTTGAAATGGCAGTCTTTTTTTACAGCGCCTTTGTCTGTCGTTTATTGATCATCACAATATTCTTGCCGTCACCGCAGTATCTTTTTTCTGTATTCTGCCGGAGAAAATCCGGTCACCTGCCTGAACTGCCGTGAGAAGAATTTTTCATCATCGTAACCGCAGCTTACTGCTGTCGCATAAATGCTCATGGCGGTAGAATACAGTAAGTAGCAGGCTTTCATTACCCTTGAATTTATGCAGTCGCGGTTGTAACTTACATCAAAGCACTGCCGATAAATCAAGCGGAAATGCCCCTCGCTGACGCACATTTTTCTGCTGACTTCCGAAAGCTTAGGCATCTTATTAGGCACTGAAATTATCCTGTTCCTTATGTCGGCAAGCTCGTTATAATGCGGAAGTCTTCTTCGTTCGCTTATCAGACCGACATCGTGCTCTGCATTCAGCGATACGGCTGAGCGCAGTTCTCCGACCAGCGTGTTATCGGAACTGTGGTATGTGATAATAACCTGCCGTTCATCGTGCCGTGAATAAACCTCGTTGTGGAGCGATATTTTCAGTTTCTCAGGAAACATTCCGTTTTCCCTTTTGAACAGGATAAGAAATGTGTTGTCATCGGTCCGGCAGCATATTTCATGCTGAGTGCATACACGTTTAATTGCTGACGCTGTTTCTGCGATTATATCGCTGCGGTAGTTTTCGCCAAACAGGTATTCTCCGCCGTCCGGGAAACTAAGCCTTACCGCCTGAATGCAGAAGTTATGCCCGGCTTCCTCCACAATGCTTTCAAATTCACGAAGATTGTAGAACCCCGTCAGCGAATCATACAGTGCGGATTGCCGCTGGCATTGCGTGAGATAGTGGATATCATTCTTCATTCGCAGAAATTCCAGCGTATCCGCAACAGTCTTGTTCCAGTCGCGGAAGCTGAAATCATAGCTCGCCGGGCGGTTGTATTCCAGCACCGTATACCCGTAAAGCCTTGTCTGAAAGCACACGGGATTCACATAGAAAATCGCAGGGGAATCGTGCTCCGTAATGAACGGCACGGGAGTTTCGCCGCTGCTGAACTTTATCGGAGGTTCTGAATACTCGTTACCTATCGCACAGCACAGGAACTCACCACCGTTGAAACGTTCACTGTTCCATGCGCTGTCAAGGCACAGAAACAGCCTGTCAGCGCCGTGCAGCAGGTAGAAAAACTCGCTTACCGCTCCGGTGTATTCCTCAAGAGTACGCGATGTGGTGAGCCTGCCGGAAAACTGTGCCACGGTGCTCATAATGGTGTGATACTGGTCTATCTTTTCCGCGATAAGCTCATCTAAAAGATGCGAACGGCAGATGCCGCAGGAGCAGGTGTTTCCGCTTACGAACCTGTCAGAATTGTCTTGAATAGGACTGTCGCCGAGAATAGCACCCACAGCGTCCCATCCCATTTTACGGCGGTTTCTGCGGTAAGTCGTCAGCAGCGGATAGTGATATATCCTTCCTGCGGTATGGTCGCCGCCGGTCAGGTCGTAGCCCGTTACTGTCAGATTGCCGGGAATATCCACTCCTGCCTCCGAAAGAACATCACACAGCCCGAATGCCATGGAATCGTTAGTGCATATCACCGCCTGAGGTCGCGGAATTTCACCGCTGAGATACCGCCGGGCAAGTTCCTCGCCAGAATCGTTCCAGAAGTTTCCGTAATACACTCTGATATTATCAAAGCTTATTCCGTGCTTTCCGAATGCGCGCTTGCAGCCGTTCAGACGCTTTTGCGAAGCGGCGTTGTCCCTGCTTCCCGTCAGTATATCGATGTCCGTGAAACCGTGAACCGTTATCAGATGTTCCGTCATTTTCTCCAGGTCGGTTTCATCGTCGGAATAAACGCTCTTAAATCCATCCAACTCCCCGTCAATAACAATGGCGGGGATTTTTGCAGCTCTTATTTTATCGATTGTATCGTTGATTATTTTTATATCCCGGAATGCCTCGGCTGTGACAATAACGCCGTCAAATAAATCCGGCTCAATCAGGGAGTAAATTATGTTCTCATAATTCAGCAGATTATCGTCCTGCCAGTGGTTGTATATGTTTGAGTAGACCACAACATCGGTGTCATTCCGGAAAGCGGCTTCGGATATTCCGTATAGTATATCGCGCTGTTCGGATGCGTCGGCTCTTGCGGTAATGACCGCTATTCTTCTGCGCATAATATCACCCCGTTTACAGTATAGCTTAATTCCGTACTAAAGTCAAGAGCAAAAGTGCATATTATGACTAAAAGGTGGATTAAATGAATATATGCTGTTGAATTTTTGCATTGCAATGTGTATAATAAAATTAAAGCAATACCGTGCAAAGATTGTGCGTGTATTGTGCAATATGACGAAAAAAATGTAAGCAAGACGCACACAAAATCCAATAAATGGTTTTTGTGCGGTGTTGCCCAAAAACAATGAGGTGATGCTAATGAAAATAAGCGAAAATTGCTACAAGCTGGAAAATACGGCTAATCCAATTTCGCCGAATGTATTCTGCGCCGACCCGACAGGTGTTGAGTACAACGGCAGACTTTATATTTACGGCACTAACGACCATCAGGAATACGAGGCAGTCGGCGATGACGGAAAGAACGGCTATGCTCACATAAAATCCATCGTTATGCTGTCAACTGACGATATGGTGAACTGGGAATACCATGGCTTCATAGACGTCGCAAAAATAGCACCTTGGATAGTGAATTCATGGGCGCCGTCCGTAACTTCCAGAGTTGAGGCGGACGGAAAAACTCATTTTTACCTTTACTTTTCGAACAGCGGCTGCGGTGTAGGAGTGCTTACGGCGGAACACCCTCTCGGACCGTGGAGCGACCCTCTCGGAAAGCCGCTAATCTATCAGAATATGCCGGGGCTTGAAAACTGTCCTGCGCCCTTTGACCCGGGAGTATGCCTCGACGAAAACGGCACAGGCTGGCTTGCGTTCGGCGGAGGGACTCCACCTACAAGTAATACGCTGCACACAAACATACCTAAGATAGTGCGGCTCGGAAAGGATATGCTTTCGTTTGACAGCGATTTTGTTCCGATAGACGCTCCGTATTTCTTCGAGGCAAGCGAGCTGAACTACGAAAACGGAACGTTTATCTACACATACAGCACGGACTGGCAGTCAAGAGAAAACTGGAACAGAACGGACGTTCCGGCGCCGGGAATATGCAGCATGGGCTGTATGACGAGCAAAACTCCCCTTGACCCGGAAAGCTGGCAGTTCAAGGGCGGATTCTTCCTGAACGCCGGTGATTCCGGAATGGACTGGTGCAACAATCACACCCACCTTATCGAATATAAGGGAACAAGGTACATTCTTCACCACACACTTCACATTCAGGAGCGCACGAAAACAAAGGGAGGATTCCGCTGTATGTGCGTGGATCTACTGCCTTACACGGATACGGAATTCCCCGTCACAAAGGCAACACGCGAAGGCGTCACGCAGACTCAGCCGCTCGACCCGTATAAAGCTCACAGCGGTGCGGAGATGTTCACCTGCGCAGATATGTGGTACGAACAGATATCCACCGGCAAAATGGCTGTGAAGTCGCTGGCAGGGGGCGCATGGACTTACATAAAGGGCGTTGATTTCGGCAAGGGCACAGAAAAGCTGCTCGTTACCGCAAAGGGCATGGGCGTTATCGAGCTTCGTCTTGATGACAGGAATGCCGAACCGTTGGGAGTGATTGAACTCGCAAATGATGGATTTGATAAAATTCCTGTGGTTCTTCCCACAAAAATAACAGGAATTCACAATGTATATTTTGCATTTTCAAGCAAGGACATCTGCCTTGAAAGATGGCAGGCTGAATGAAAGGAGTAACCATGAACAAGAAGATAACGGCTTTGATTTGTGCAGCGGCTATGCTGCTTGTTTCCGGCTGTTCCGAGCAGAACGGCTCGAATGATTCATCTGTGCAGACAGAAAGCTCTGCCGACAGCGTAGACAGTGTGAGCAAAGCGGAAACAAGCGACAAACCTGACAACGAAACAATAATCGACAGCCTTAACAACGGAATAATAATCGACGAGGTAAGCGGAAATGTCTACAAAAACGAGAGTAACGCAAATCCCATCTCGCCGAACATATTCTGCGCCGATCCCACCGCGGTGGAATATAACGGAAGGCTTTACGTTTACGGCACGAACGACCAACAGCAGTCGGAAGAGGGAACAAAGAACGACTATGCCCATATCAAATCGCTTGTGGTATTTTCCACCGACGATATGGTAAACTGGATATATCACGGCAGGATAGAGGTCGGAGAGATCGCGCCGTGGATATATAACTCGTGGGCACCGTCGATAGTTTCCCGCGTTGAAGACGACGGACTTACGCATTTTTACCTTTACTTCTCAAACAGCGGCAACGGTGTGGGAGTTATTACCTCCACCGACCCTGTGGGACCGTGGACCGATCCGCTCGGCGAGCCTCTGGTTTATCAGAATATGCCTGGGCTGGAGAATTGCCCCGCGCCCTTTGACCCAGGCGTGTGCATTGACGAAAATGGCGTAGGCTGGCTCTCCTTCGGCGGAGGCACACCGGCAGACGGCAACACTATGCACAGCAAGATCCCGAAGATAGCAAAGCTGGGAAAGGATATGCTTTCCTTTGACAGCGAATTTGTTTCCATTGACGCTCCCTACTTTTTTGAGGCGAGCGAGCTGAACTATATCGACGGAGTATATTACTATACATACTGCACTGACTGGCAGGATCACAAGACCGGCTGGAAGGAGTACGAGGGGGTCGACGTTCCGCCCGCGTGCAGCATGGCGTATATGACCACCAAGACCCCTCTCGATGCGGATAGCTGGGAATGCAGAGGACCCTATTTCTATAATGCGGGAGAGAACGCCAACGGGGCCTCCGGACTTCGCTGGGCTAACAACCACACTCATTTCATTGAATATAAGGGCGTAAACTACATCATTCACCATACGCTTCTTCTGGAGGAGCTTATGGGAGGAAAAGCGGGCTTCCGCAGTATGATGGCAGACTATCTGCCCATGGACAAGGCGACGGGCGATATCCCCATAACTGCGGCAAGCAAGAAGGGCGTAGCGCAGATAAAGCTGGTAGACCCCTATACCTATAACAGCGGCGCGCTGATGTTCACCAGTGCGGATATCGGATACGACAAGGTAACGGATCCTGCCGCAAAAAGCACTGCCGACGGCGCGTGGATATATGTAAGAGGAGCGGACTTCGGCTACGGGGCATCAGAGTTTATCGCCGAGGTCAAGGGCAAGGGAAGGATAGAGGTTCGTCTTGACGATATTTCCTCCGAAACCGCCGCGTTCGTCGAGTTCGACTGCGCGGATTATACCAAAATACGCTCGGACGGCTTTGCGCAGTTTGACGGAAGAAACCATAACGTTTATTTCGTATTTTCCGGCTCCGATATAGAGCTTAAGTCGTGGAAGTTTTCAAAGGGCGACGAGCAGCTTCGTCCCGAAGAGAGCATAGCCTCCACCGATATACCCTACAAGACGCTGGTATTTTCGGGACAGACCGAGCCCGGACCGAGCCCCTCTGCGATGCTCGACGTTCCGAAGAACGGGGACTATTCCATAAAATCCTCTTCTTTTGACAAGGACAGCGCCATAGTCAACCTCGGGTTTATTAATACCGATACCGATGCGAAGTATAAGGTGCTTGTGAGATCGCTGACGCTGGCAACCGAAAACGGAGAGGTTGAAATTCCCGTAAATAAGGAACTCGATCCCGCAAGCTCGACGGAAAACGGGCTTGAAAACGGCTGGGGCGGCTCCGAGGTCGGATCGCTGATTTACGGCACGGAGGAATGCGGAATATTCGCGGTGAAAACTGACATAGAATGGATAAACTATCGTCTGGCACTTAAAATAAACGGCGAAGAGACGCCGTTCACATCCATCACTTACAATGTCACCGTAAGCGGTCTTGAGCTTGACGGCTGACGTCGGCAGCAGAAAATCAGGAGACAAAAATGAAAAGACTTGTTAGGTTCGCTGCGGCGCTGACGGCTGTATTGTCGCTGACGGCATGCACGGCGGAAGTTGGCACGGGCACCGTGACGTCGAATCTGCTACCGTGCGTCACCGCCGAGCCCGAAAAAGAGGAGGATACCACAATGCTTGATAAGGATATCATAAAATCCACGATAACTTCAACCGACGACGGCAACGGAAACTACACAAATCCCGTTATTTTCGCCGACGTGCCCGATATTGATATAATCCGCGTTGACGACGCGTTTTATATGGTTTCGACGACCATGCACCTGTCTCCGGGGTGCCCCATAATGAGATCCTACGACCTTGTAAACTGGGAAATAGTAAATTACGTTTTTGATACACTGGAGGACAGTGATAAACTTGCCTTAAGAAACGGGGAAAACAATTACGGCAAGGGTCAGTGGGCGACTACCCTCAGATATAACGACGGTGTGTATTACGCCGGCTTCACTTCCTTCTCCACCGGAAAAACTTATATCTATCATACCGACGATATAGAAAACGGGAAATGGGACAGGTTCGTGTTTGACGAGTGCTTCCATGATATGAGCCTTTTGTTCGACGACGGCAAGGTGTATCTTGTCTACGGCGGCGGACAGATATGGTACGTTGAACTGGAAAAGGATCTGAGCGCAGTCAAGCCCGGAACCAAGAGAAAACTCATCAACGACGCGGGACTTGTCAAGGGCTGCCTTGCCGAGGGTTCTCACGTCTATAAGCTGAACGGATATTACTATATTTTTATCATAACATGGCCTCCTCATGGCAGAAGAACGCAGCTTTGTTACAGAAGCAAAGCGCTCGACGGCGAGTGGGAAATGAAAGTGATAATCGACGATAATATGGGCTTCAGAAATGACGGTGCCGCACAGGGCGGTATCGTCGACGATAAGGACGGCAACTGGTATTGCTTTGTATTTCAGGATCACGGGGCGGTGGGCAGAACTCCCGTTTTGTCGACCATGACATGGGAGGACGGCTGGCCGGTCGTCGGCGTTGACGGAAAGGTGCCCAAGACCGCTAAGATTCCTTTTGCGGGTCACGAGAAAAAGAGCGTCGTCACAAGCGACGAATTTATCAACTCACAGATAGTGAGATCCTATCACAGCTTTGCCGACACGCCCGAGGAAGCGGGCGAGAGCGATTATAACGGCTCTAACCTCGCGTTGGAATGGCAATGGAACCACAATCCCGACAACCGCCTCTGGTCGCTCACCGAGAGGAAAGGCTATCTTAGGCTGAGAACGGGCGATGTCTGCGGCACTGTTGCCAATGCGAGAAACACCCTTACGCAGCGAACCTTCGGACCGGAATGCGGCGCATATATAAAGCTCGACGTTTCGGAAATGAAAGAGGGCGATGTTGCGGGGTTTGCCGCCTTCGCGGAAAAATACGGTTATGTCGCCGTAAAAATCGAGGACGGGAAAAAATATATCGTAACGGTTTGGTATGACGATAACGACAACGTTGAACAGGAATTTGAAACGGAAAGGGTCGAAATAGCGGAAAACGAAGTGTATCTGCGGGTCGACTGCGATTACAAAAACGCGGCGGACAAGGCGTATTTCTATTACAGCCTCGACGGCGATAACTGGACGAAAATAGGAAACACGCTGCAAATGAATTATTACGGTCTGCATTTTATGGGATACCGTTACGCGATATTCAATTTCCCGACAAAGCAGTCGGGAGGTTATGTTGACGTGGACTTTTTCAGGGTGGAAAACAAGCTGCTCAAATAAACTGATAGATTCAATGCGTTTCAGCCGCGCAGGGGGTCAGACCTTGTGCGGCTTTTTCTTTTTCGGGCTACTGTTTTTTCTTCTTTCGGGAGGAAAGAGTTTTTTCCATTGAAAAAAAGCGGCTTTGTGTTATAATTTAAGTACAGTACTGCGGCAGAAACTGCAATACTGCTAAGAAGGAGCAAAAGTAAAGTCAAAATTTGAGCCGCATTAAACAAAGAATACGGCTGCAAAAACCACCCACCTCATAATGGGGCGGGTGGTTCATATTCAGTTAAATTGTTGCAACCATTCGTTAATTTCATCTTTTGAGGCTCCGCCGCCAAACCTCTTACCGCTTTCCCATTCGAGCGCTTTCATATTATCCTCCTCTGTCGGCTCAGATAGAGTAATACTTTCGGGCGGAGTGCTTTTCTCGGCTCTCGGGATTTACAACGGCGAGAAGTTCTTCCCGGGTTATACTATCTCTATTGATGAGGTTAAGGTAAACGGCGAAGTCCGTGAGCTATCCGGCAAGGAATATACCTGTTCCGACGACGGTAACTGCACGAGAGTAAACCTCTGTAACCAGCGGGTAACATCTGTCCCCGATGACTGCAGACACGCCGATGGCGACAAATCCGGTCTGTCTGCGACTCTTCTTTCCGTCAAAGGCAATGAGATACTTTCGACGCTGGAAATAACATTCACTTATTCAGCGCCATAAATCAGATTACCTGTGATATTCAAAATCTAAACCGACGGATTCCACCAGCACAGTGGTCCATCGGTTTATGTGTAAAGACATTGGAGGAACCATTATGAATTATACAAAATCAGTTGAAAAATGGGGCGTTTTCGAGTTTTGCTCCGAGGGAACCACCGCTGGCAACCCATTCATGGAACGCAGTATCACTGCGCTATTTGAAAGCGATTCCGAGCGCAAAACCGTAAATGGTTTTTACGATGGGAACGGAATATACAAAGTAAGATTCATGCCATCGTTTGAGGAAGAATACCATTTTACGGTCTGCGGGAACTTTTCTGACAGTAAATACGAAGGAACTTTTTCTGTCACGCCGCCGTCGGAAAATAATCACGGCTGCGTAAAGGTACATAACAAATATCATTTTCAGTATTCCGACGGAACACCTTATTATCCTGTCGGCACGACCTGTTATGTATGGAATCTGCAAAGCGATGACCTTATCGCGCAAACACTTGAAGCTCTGAAAAATTCCCCGTTCAACAAGATACGTTTCTGCGTATTTCCTAAAAGCTACTGCTACAATTCACGTGAGCCTCGCTCCTATCCATACGAGGGTACTCCGGTTGACGGAAGTGCTATCACAGAGGACAATGTGTGGGGCTACACTCCGGACTCCAAGGGCAACAACTGGGATTTCGAGAGGTTTAACCCCAAGCATTTTCAGCATATTGAATACTGTATCAGCGAGCTTCAAAAGCTGGGTATTGAGGCAGATATTATCCTCTTTCACCCGTATGACCGCTGGGGCTTCTCAACAATGACACCGGAGTACAACGAACTTTATCTGAAATACACAGCGGCAAGGTTTTCGGCTTTCAGAAATGTATGGTGGGCATTTGCTAATGAATATGACCTGATAAAAAACAAGAGCATTGAGGACTGGGAACAATATGCGCAGATAATCGTAGAAAGCGACCCGTATGATCACCTGCGATCAATACATAACGGTAATCAGTTTTACGATCATACAAAGTCATGGATAACGCACTGCAGCATTCAGCGTTCTCCGGAGGGAACATCCGAGTGGAGAAAAAGCTATGGCAAACCGATAGTAATTGACGAAATGCTATACGAGGGAAATATCCAGTATGCGTGGGGCAATATTTCGCCGCAAGAGCTTGTTCGCAGGTTCTGGGAAGCACTTTGCCGCGGCGGCTACGGTGGTCATGGCGAAACCTATATAGACGATAGGGCGGTATGGTGGTCTCATGGCGGAGAGCTTAAAGGTGACAGCCCGGAAAGAATAGCTTTTATGCGAAAAATACTTGAGGAAGCTCCGGACGGCGGATTGCGACCCAAAAACATGGAATGGGACGAGCTATGTGTGGTTCCGGAAGATGAAAATCTATCTGATGAAACCGGTTATCACCTGTTTTATCACGGGATTTCGCGTCCGGGATTCAGATATTATCATATTGACGATAATAATATATACACCGTCGACATTATAGACACATGGAATATGACGGTTGAGAATGTCGGAAGTTTTAAGGGACGTTTCAGAATTGATTTGCCCACAAGAGAGTATCTTGCGGTTAGAATTAAGAAAGCTGAGAATGGGATAGAATAATGTTCGCCCAGAGAGGTGACCTATTATTCTACAATTCTGGCGTGTTCAGACTTGGGCAAAGCTGTAGCTTGCAGACGGGACATAAATTTAAGCCCACTCGGTGAACTTCAGTATGAAAACGATCTGTACGCCGACAGCATATATCAAAGGCTGATTGACTGGCTTCGAAACAGTGAATGTGAATATGTACATACCACCTAAAAAAGTGGACATATCTACATACCAATCGTTAAAAGGTTTAGCCGGAGGAAATCAAACTGGCTCTGCTGTGACAGTTTTTCTGTCACCGCAGAGCCTTCTTTCGTTAAATTGTATCGATAAATCCCATTAAATAAAGACTTTCGGATAAAGAAAACGGACACCAATCAAGATACGCATTGTATCAAAATCGGTGTCCTGTTATGCGTCTGACGGGAATAAAAGATCGGGTGTTGCCATAATGTTATCCTCTTTTCGTGGAGCGTTGCCTGATAATTCGATTGTATCTGCTGTTTCCATTCTATCACAGGTAATAAATTGTGTCAAGGATTATGCAAAAAGAGTGTCACTGTTCATTTCGGAACGCATCACTTTAACAACATTCTCAAGGGTTTCTTCGTAATGGAGTCCATCGAAGTTTCGCCTTTTTCCGCTTGGTGTGTAAAAATCTTTACCGTTCCATATGCCACTCTTTTCTTCAGCACCTTTAAACAGATTGTCAATCCATTTTTTATACTCAGACTGATTAATGCTGTTGCGAATAGCTTTGTTTGTTGCTTCATCATCAACAGTTTCTGTAACTTTGATGCCTTTGTTGTTTTTGTATCTAAGTGCCTTTGTCAATAGCATTGTGAAAGTGCCTGTTTTTAAATCTGCTATCTTTGCTTCGGCTTCTTCAGCACTCATTCCAGTGCTTTTGTAATATTTCTTGAACGCTTCGATAACCTCATCGTGATACTTGTTAAAGAACTCTTTTTTTACAGACAAAGGGTTTTCGCCATTCTTTGCTGCTATTTCTTCTATTCTATTCCCAAACGTTGAAAGCAGTTGCTTCGATAAGGCAATTTCTTGCTCGTTAAGTGTCTGTTCTTCTTCTCTCTTAACAACATTGCCGATAACATCTTCGCCGTGATCGAGCCTGTATATCTGCATCATGCCGACATCATCATATAATTTATCGAGCATTTTCTGCTCACCGCCATTGTTCTTGTCATCTTTGCTGTTGAGAGCATCTTCAAGTGTAACGGCATAGCGATACATACCCCTGACTTTTTCTCCGTGCTTTTCGTATAAATCATAGTATTTTCTTCGTGCCTTGTCCGCTATTTTTTCGCTTACTTTATACTCGATTGCCGGATATGTTGGAGTCCACGCATCACCGCCGTAAACCTTATTTCTTTTATCAGTTTTCGGATCAATCGTTGATTTGTCAAAAACAAACGAACACTCGCCATAATTTCCGTGACCCATATCAGATTTTATAACCGCTATAGACGGCATCGGGAAACCGCCGAGCTTTAACGACTTGACGAGCTTGTCGGTATAGATGTTGTGGACAGCTATGAGGTTATCTTTTTCTTCGACAGGCTCGGAGAGAGAGAATTTGTTGTCGCTACCGTCTTTGTCATTTTTAAACACCTCAACATATCTGTTGTAATTTTTGTAATCACTCTTCTGAGCTTCACGCTTTGCTTCAATTTGCTCTGTCGACAAGAAGTTATCCGGCACATATTTTAAAAACCTTTTGTCACTGGGGTTGACATTCGCAAAAAGTTGTGATAAACTAATAGTAGAATCAGCTACCAGAGGGTTGGATATGTCGGCATTGCCGTTATGTTCGCCCTTTATGACGGCTGATTCTTTTATTTTGCTTAAAACTACATTTAAATAAAGTGAATTGCTCTGTCCTTTGTCATATTCTTTCACTTCGAGTTGCACAGGAGTTATATTGCCATCGTTGTTAATTGCGCTTATCAAAACAAAAGTATTCTTTAAATACTCATTATTCTTATAGTTTTTGTGTACCTCTATAAGCTCTGCATTTTCAATGAGTTTTTCAAGGCAGGTAAGCATCTCAGCATAATCTGTGTAATTTCCGCCATACTCTCTTTGATGATTAAGACTTGTATCAAGGCTGCCTTTCGAAAAAGCAAAATCAAATTTGATGTTACTGTTTTTGTAATTGACATTGTGTATTCCGAGCATTTCCGCAATTCTTCTGATCGGCTTTTTGGCTTCTTTGGTGCTGAGGTTTTTATATGCTTCGATGTCTATGTTGGATACTTTGCTCATGTCGGGCTTTGAAACAACTATAGACTTATCTTTAAGCTCTTCGTAACGTTCCTGTTCCGACATATCTTCTGTAATAGAAAATTTTGTTCCGCTCTTATCAGCGGATTTTTTTGTATCCTGTTTAACCGCCGAACTCTCAGCATGATTATCAACCGCCGCCTTCAAAGCATTCTCCCACAGATTCTTAAATTCCTCAAGAGCCTTCGCATCTTCGGAGAGCTTGCCTGCGATAAGATGGTTTACATCACCGCTCTTAACGTGCTGTAGGTATACTCAACAAAATTTTTGAAACAAAACGGTCAGAAAACGGTCAGTAAAAAAATAAACCGCATAACAATGCGGTTTGAAAGGATTATGAAAGTAAAGACCTATTTTGATACCAAATGCACACGGCTCTGACCTTTTGTTAAAAGGTTTATATATCGTTAAATAGTTCAATTATATTTTAGCGTATATACTTTGGTGTTTTACCCAATTTTACGGTGAGAATTTCTATTTTCCTTAAAACCTTGTTTGAAATCTTAAAGGAATTGACAATTCATTGTAAATCTACTGCCCTCAAGCAACATTTCTTTTTCTAGTTTGTATTTAAACGTAAAAGTTGTGCAGAAGAGTTAATTTCCGTAACAGTATAGTAAACGCCGTCATATACAGGCATCATAACATACGCCATAATTACGACAATTTTTGGATTGCTCACTTGTATTTACCGATACTTTCTTTGTCACAAAATCAAGATCCTATTTATTCATCTACTAGTTCCATAATGTCTGCGAAATCACATTGTAAGCCTTCGCATATTTTAACCAATACCCCAGTGGTTATATTCTCGCTTTTGCCGAGTTTTGCAATTGAAGCAGTACTAACACCGCTTACGGTTTTCAATTCACTTTTGCTCATATTTTTATCAATGAGCAATTTCCATAATTTTTTATAAGAAATTGTTTTAGCCATGTGTTTTTCTCCTATTATCAACTATCTACACTGTTGCGGACACTCTTAAGGAATCCATAGATGCCCTGAGTTTCATCCTGCGTAAATTCAATCAAATGAGCTGTATTATAATCTACTGTGTTAGGTATTTCATTTTCAGCAATTATAATCTGGTTATCGCCACAATTTTCAACCATGTATTTAAACAACGAGGCGCGCATTCCGGGATCTGCCAGTTCGTTTTTCCGTACTTTTTCTTTAAGCGTCAAAATTGGGGAGTCCAAAATAAGCATCGCAGGACGGTAAATGCCTCCATCTTCCAGAGCTTTCATAAGTGAAAACAGAATAATACTGTTCAGAAATGCACGATAACCCTTACCTTCGTCTGATTTGTGTTTTCCATTTACAATTGCATCGTATGTATCGGGGGAAATTCTTGCTGATACACAGTTCGGGTAATTGCACTCTTTCACAATCATTTCGAATGTGTCGCTCCATTTTTTCCACCAGTTCATATCAATATGCTCCATCGGATGAAATACAACTTTTTCACCTTCTTTCTCCATCTCACGATTAAAAGCGTCTGCATTAAGGACAACAGACATTGCATCCACAGCAGACATTTCTCGCTTAATCTGCACAATGCGTTTATATGATTCCATCATAACACGCAACTGAGCGGATTTTGGTTTCAATACTCGACTGATCATCTGAGTGATTTCATTATTCTGCCTATTCAGTTCCTGCAACTGCGCCTCCAGCGCACAAATTTCTTGTTGAATATCCTTTTCCGCTTCTTTTAGGTCACCCAACTGCATCGTTATACGATTCAGTTCAACCTGAGAAGCCTGTGCATATGCAATGCGCTGCTCAGGCTTGTTCTGCATTGAGCTATCACAAAACGGACATTTCACGACCTTTTTGCGCTGAGAGTCTTTTGTTTCACCGTCAATTATAAAGCGAAGTCTCTTCACATCAGAATTATACTGAGTGCGAAGTGCCTTGTAACGCTCATTAAGATACGTTGCTTCTTCCAATTTAGAGTTGACGGTAAAAATCTCTTCCATCAATTTATGGCTTTGCTCAGTAGCTTCATAAATTTGGTGCTCAATAGATTCAATTTCTTCCAATGTAGCTTCTATTTTAGATTCAACATCGGTGTCTTCAACTTTTGCAAGTTCTTCTTCCAAAATCCCACGTTTCTTGGATAAATCCTGGATTTTTTCATTAATGTAAATGATGACAGCATTTTTCTTAGCTTCCTTCAATTCACGGTCTTTCTTACTTTCAGCAGGCACTATTTCATGCAAATCTTCTCCTGTAAAAAGGAAATGCAGTGCTGTTAAGCATGCTGTGATTTTGGAGTGTCTAGGAATATCAAATGCTGGAATTTTCTCGTAGATGTTATCTTCATCAATAAAATACGAGTGAAGAAAGCTTCTATTAGTGAGGTTTTGCTGAACAAACGCCTGCGTAGAAATGATTTGATGTCTCTCATCAATTCCCATCAATTTCAGCAGCATATCACTGTACTCTAATTTCAATATGCTGTAATCATAGGATCCGACCTCATCAAAATTACTTACAACTGTAACTAAGTTATCCCCCATGTCGCTCTTTTTGCCGTTTTTATCATCAATTATCCTTCTAGTCATCTGAACAGTTCTAGCATCCAGAGACTCCAGTGTCATGTGGATAGTATTATAACCAGTGCTTTCTCTGGTGAAAGGCACTTCTGAAGCGCCGAACATAAAATTGATGCAGTTAATAACATAGGACTTACCAGAATTTGATGGTCCATGTAAAATGTTTACTCCTTCATCAAAAGTCACCTGTGAATATTCAACTTTGGGACCAGAGGCTCCTATGCTTTTAATATAAAACCTGCTCATACCCTGGCTCCTTTCCTCAGCGATTCAGCTGACATTTTATTAATCTTATGTATTATAGTTCGTTCTGCAGCATTCGAAACAATCTCCACAATCTTTCTTGCTGTGCTACGATATTCTTCGGCATACTCGCTTGTCAAAGTAGCACTATAATCACGACCAGCATTAGTAATGGAATAGAGAATTCCAGTAGCTGAATTTTCCGGCAATACCATTCCTTCTAAAACCAACTCTTTTAATGCCAGCCTTACAATTTCACGACGAGATGCAAATTCACTGAACTTGTACTGGTTATCGCCGTTTAAATCAGATTCACTTACACCAAATGTAGCCCCGTATGTAACCATGAAATCCGTAGCATAAATCTTGTCCAGGCTTTGGCCACAATCAAACTCTGCCAATAACAACAGGATACGGAGTGAATTTTCAAATACACTATTAAATAGCTTGTTCATCATCTTCTCGCACCCAACCTTTCAAACGATTTTCCCCAACAAGAAAATGGCACACACCTTTTCGTTGACTGTTGCCAATCCACTCCGTTTCTCTGCAAATACGGCATTTATCCAAGGATGTTTTTGTTGCCTGCGCCATAACTTTTCTCATTCGCGCAAGCCCATTTTTCGCCTCGTCCTCCCAGACTTCCGTAACACCCTCGTACATTTCGTCCTTCAAAACTTCGAATTGATCCTTTTCCTTCGTACCGTACAAATCACGAATTCCTCTACGAACAGCTTCTGCTGCAAAATAATATTTTCTCTGATTACTAAAATTTTCTTTGTGAGCAGGATAAGCATCTAGCATATCAATAGTAAAATGCTTAATCCCCTCTACCTGTCCATATGCAGCAAGGAGCGCATCGGTGTAGCTTCCTTCTACGCCAGTAATACCAGTAGGCAGTGGAATAACTTCAAGCTCTGTTGTAGCAGTAACAGGCTTAGCGCTTCTGCTACCATCTAACACGTTATCTCTTGATAAAGAATAGAGATATACGCTTGCCAAAAACATGGCGAGCGTATTTTTTTGTGCGCTTGTCAGAAGCTCTTGCTTCTTAGCCGGTGCTATCCCGTCATCGTCATTAATAACCGCCTTAAATCTCTCAATCAGATCATCTTCACTGCCTTTGAGCAATCGTTTTACTATATTCTTTTTGAAATACTCCTCAATTGATATATGGACTCTGTTATCTGCAGACTTGCTGCGAATAGAACGATGTGGATTGCCTCCAGGCTGTCGATTCATGATTTTACTTGCAGTACCTTTAGTAACCGTGATTGGATCGCCATTCTTATTTGTCAATCCTACCGGCTCAGCAATAGCATCATAAAGTAGATTTATCAAATCTGGAACAGCAATCGCATCTTCCCATGATGTTTTCAATTCTGTTAAGACTGTTGCAAAAACTAGTTCTTTCAACTGGTGACACCTCCAAATGGAAACTTCACTATAACTTAACGGTTACTTTATGTGGCCGATTTTCTTTCCGCATTGAACTATAATTAAATTGTACAAAGGAGACGAAAACGACTCGCAAGATGTAAAGCAACATTGCTATCCTTATATTACCTTTTATTATATCACATTTTGTCGAGGATTTCAACATTATCTCTGCAAACGCAAATATAATTTTTATCGTTTTCGACTGCTGTGTACCCAATTGTAGTCATGTTCGGTACCGACGACATTCCAGTGACTACGATTACAATCAAATATATTTGTGACGCTAGCCACTGGAATGTGCTGGTTGCATACTTGAAATGGAGATAAATTTTCAAGCAGTGCACCACTATACCCTTTTGCTGGTATCTGTTATGTTTTCCTCCGTTTCGAGACAATCAACGGAGGAAATCTTTATGTCAAAAGAAGCCAAAAAGTATTTTATCCCTGTCAACGGAGAACTTGTAGAGGTAAGCGAGGAACTGTATCGTGAGTATTACCGACCCATATGGAACACCCGCTATCATGCCCGGAAGAACGGCGAGTGTAGTTGCACCAAAGCTCAGCTGTGGAAATGCGATGGCGTATGCCCAGGTTGCCCGTTCTACACAGCTGGCAAAAAAGTATCTCTTGACACCGTTATCGGTGGTGAAAACGATGAACTCACCCTTGGCGACACTCTAGAAGACGATTCGCAGACCATCGAATCAATTATTATTCAGAAGGAACTGCTCGAAGCCTTGTATGAAGAACTCGACCGTCTTGATCCGGAAGGAAAGCGTATTTGCGAATTGATGATGTACCATTCCGAGAGAGAGTCCGCCGAAATTATGGGTATGGCTCGTTCAACTTTCAAACGGCACTGGGCAAAGATACGTGACGAGCTGCGGGACAAGCTTAGGGATTACTATCTCTAATAATTAAATTACTTCTCCGGTTGCAGTTTTGTAGCCGGAGAAAATATTTTTTCGGACTGCGGACCACTTTGGCATAATCCCTCCAGTGGATATTGAGGACAACAAAAACAAATTACCTCGGAAAGGAGATTTCCCAATGAACAAGCCTAAAATCAACGAATCTGCAGCTGACGAGGAACTTATCGGCGTGCTTACGGCAATCAGTGTTGTTTCAAAGCGCCTGGCAAAAAATTTGATTCAGCTTGAACAGCAGAAAAAATCTATGGAAGGAGCGACAAATCATGAGCAAAATACGCGAAGTGGAACAGGCAATCAGAGAGTTGCGAGATGCTGCATCATTGTTGAATGATACCGCAAATTGGCTGTACGAGCTCTTCTCTGCCGACAAGGTACAGGAGCATAATACCGATTCAGCAGAGACACAGAAGCAACTTACCCTTGAAGAAGTAAGAGCCGTCTGCGCCGAGAAATCCCGCGCCGGCTTCACAGCAGAGGTAAAGTCAATCATCACAAAGCACGGTGCGGACAAGCTTTCCGTAATCAAGCCGGAGGAATATGCAGCAGTCCTAGCAGAGGTGGAGGTGCTTGGCAATGCCGACTAACCACGCAATTCTCTCGGCATCATCAAGCCACCGCTGGCTCGAATGTCCGCCGTCTGCTAAACTCTGTGCCGAACTGCCGGATACATCAAGCGAGTATGCGCAGGAGGGCACGGACGCTCATGCCCTCTGCGAACACAGGCTGAAAGCCTTGCTCGGCAGAGAAACCACCGACCCAACAGAAAACCTCACCTACTACAACGAGGAGATGGAGCGCTGCGCTGTCGAGTACGCTACATACGCTTATGAGCAGGTCAAGAAAGCAAAAGTAGCCTGCAATGACCCCATAGTCCTTATCGAACAGAAACTGGATTTCTCTCGGTGGGTTCCGGAGGGATTCGGCACAGGTGACTGCGTAATCGTAGCTGACGGTACACTTTCCGTTATAGATTTCAAGTACGGCAAAGGTGTGGAAGTCCGCGCAGAGAATAATCCGCAGATGATGCTTTACGCTCTCGGCGCTCTCGAATTATTTGACGGAATATACGACATATCCGCAGTGAACATGATTATATTCCAGCCAAGGCGTGACAATATCAGCGAGTATGCCATCTCCAAAGAAGAACTGCTCCGTTGGGCTAATGAGATCCTCACCCCGACAGCGCAGCTTGCCGCAAATGGCGATGGAGATTTTAAAGCAGGGAAACATTGTCGCTTCTGCAAGGTCAGAGCGACCTGTCGAAAACTAGCAGAATATAATCTTGCTCTCGCTCGTTACGATTTTGAACCGCCTGCAACCCTTGATAATATCGAAATCGCCGCTATTCTCGCAAAAGCGGACGAGCTTGTATCTTGGGTGACCGATGTAAAAGAATACGCTCTGCGGCAGGCGCTTAGCGGTGTTTCATACGATGGCTTCAAGGTGGTCGAGGGGCGTTCCAACCGCAAATACACAGATGAAAATGAAGTTGTTGAGGCCGTCAAATCCGCAGGATATGACCCATATGAACACAGCGTTCTCGGTATCACAGCAATGACCAGTCTGCTCGGTAAGAAAAAGTTCAACGAATTGCTCGGCGGGCTTATCGAAAAGCCGCAGGGCAAGCCAACTTTAGTATCAATTTCGGACAAGCGTCCGGCAATTCATACAGCAAACGAAGATTTCAAGGAGGAAAAATAATATGCCAAAGTTTATCAATCCCACAAATGTAATCACAGGACCCGATGCAAGATGGAGCTACGCAAACATCTGGGAAGCAAAGTCCATCAACGGCGGCGCACCGAAGTTCAGTGTGAGCCTTATCATTCCGAAGTCCGATACCAGGACGGTCGAGAAAATCAAGGTGGCTATCGAAGCAGCTTATAAGGAGGGCGAGTCCAAGCTCAAGGGCAACGGGCGCTCCGTTCCTGCGCTTTCCGCAATCAAGAATCCGCTCCGTGACGGCGATACAGAACGCCCCGATGATGAAGCGTACGCTAACAGCTACTTCATCAACGCAAACTCCGCAACCGCTCCCGGTATCGTGGACGCAAACTGCAATCCTATTCTGGAGCGTAGCGAGGTTTACAGCGGTGTTTACGGCAGAGCGTCTATTTCTTTTTATGCTTTTAACTCCAACGGCAACAAGGGTATCGCCTGCGGTCTGAACAACTTGCAGAAGATTCGCGATGGCGAACCGCTCGGTGGAAGAACCCGCGCTGAGGACGATTTCGCAACCGACGACGATGATGATTTTCTTTCTTGAGGTGTAATATGACGGAGTTTGAAAGCATAATGCTTGCCGCTTGTTTTGGCATTTCGGTAGGTACGGTCATCGGCAATCTCATCACCGTTATCGGTTCGCTGGCAGCGGCAATCAAGCAGCGCCGCAAGGCTAATCACAAGTAATTTTGGCAGTCTGATACTGCCGGGTGGGCGGGTAGGTCAATTTCGGAGGTTTATATGGAAATTTCAACTTTTAACAACGAAGAATTCGGAGAAATTCGCACTATTCAGGAGAACGGCGAGGTGCTGTTTTGCGGCGCTGATATTGCAAAGGCGCTCGGATACTCTAACACGCGTGACGCTCTTTCAAGGCACTGCAAGGGTGTCGTGAAATGCGACACCCCTACGAACGGCGGCATTCAGTCACTTGGTTTCATTTCGGAAGGCAACGTTTACCGCCTTATCGCTCATAGCAAGCTGCCTGGCGCAGAACGCTTTGAGAAATGGGTGTTTGATGAGGTCCTGCCATCTATTCGCAAGAACGGCGCATACATGACGGAAGATGTTCTGGAACAGGCGCTTGCTTCTCCGGATTTTCTCATTGAACTGGCTACCAGACTGAAAACAGAAAAGGCGAAAAATGCACAGCTTACCGTTTCCAATCAGATCATGCAGCCAAAAGCAGATTATTTCGATATGCTCGTTGACAGAAATCTGCTCACAGGTATTCGCGACACTGCAAAGGAACTCGGTGTAAGGCAGAATGATTTTGTGCGTTTTCTGCTTGACAAGGGTTATCTCTACCGTTCGAAGAAAGGCAAACTCAGACCTTACGCTACATACGTTGACAGCGGCTTGTTTGAAATGAAGGAGTTCGTCAACGACAAGACCGGATATACAGATACTCAGACGATGATAACTCCAAAGGGCAAGGAAACATTCAGATTGCTGTGCATCTGAGAACTAATAGGGCGGTAGAAAAACTTTACCGCCCTTTTTGAGGTGAACTATGGATAAAATCAAAACACTGTCAATTGACATTGAAACATTCAGCGATGTTGACCTTGCAAAATGCGGTGTGTACAGGTATGTTGAATCACCCGCATTTGAAATACTGCTGTTCGGAGTTTCCGTGAACGGCGGCGATGTTGTGGTGTACGACCTTGCACATGGCGAGAAGATTTCTAATGAAATCCTCGCTGCGCTGACTGACAACAGCATTATTAAATGGGCTTTTAATGCTGCTTTCGAACGTGTGTGTCTGTCAATGTATCTCGGTTTGCCGTCCGGAGAGTATCTCGACCCGACTTCGTGGAGGTGTTCGATGGTGTGGTCGGCATATATGGGACTTCCGTTGTCGCTTGCCGGTGCGGGCGCAGTTCTTGGCTTATCGGAACAGAAGCTGAAAGAGGGCAAAGACCTCATCAAGTATTTCTGCGTCCCCTGCGCAGCTACCAAGACAAATGGCGGCAGAACAAGAAATCTTCCCGAACACGCTCCGGAGAAATGGTCGCTTTTCAAAGCGTACAACAAGCGTGATGTCGAGGTCGAAATGTCGATACAGGACAAGCTACGCAAATTCTCCGTGCCGGATTTTGTTTGGGAGGAATACGCTCTCGACCAGCAGATAAACGACCGTGGGATTGCTCTGGATATGGCTGTTGTTGAGAATGCAATACGGTTTGACGAGCGGTCAAAGGCGCTGCTTTCCACGAAAATGCAGGAACTTACTTCGCTCGAAAACCCGAACTCTGTACAGCAGATGAAACAGTGGCTTTCGGAGAACGGACTTGAAACAGACACTCTCGGTAAGAAAGCTGTTTCCGAATTGCTGAAAACCGCACCGCCGCAGCTTGCAGAGGTTCTGGAACTCCGCCAGCAGCTTGCAAAATCCTCGGTGAAGAAGTACCAGGCTATGAGGAACGCTGTTTGCTCCGATGGACGCGCACACGGAATGTTTCAGTTTTACGGTGCAAACCGTTCCGGCAGATGGGCGGGTCGGCTGATACAGTTACAGAACCTCCCGCAGAACCATATCCCCGACCTTAAACAGGCTCGTGAGCTTGTGAAAAGCGGCAACTATGAAGCCATAGAACTGCTGTACGATGATATTCCGGACACGCTTTCGCAGCTTATCCGCACGGCATTTGTGCCGAAAGCGGGAATGAAATTCGTGGTTTCAGATTTTTCAGCAATAGAGGCAAGAGTGCTGTCGTGGTTTGCTAGCGAGAAATGGAGGCTTGACGTATTCAAGTCCGGTGGAGATATCTATTGTGCGTCTGCAAGTCAGATGTTCCGTGTCCCCGTTGAAAAGCATGGTGTCAATGGACATCTGCGGCAGAAAGGTAAAATCGCAGAGTTGGCGCTCGGTTATGGCGGTTCGGTCGGCGCTCTGAAAGCTATGGGTGCATTGGAGATGGGTTTGTCAGAAGATGAATTACAGCCGCTTGTGGATATGTGGCGCAGTTCCAACCCGAATATTGTTCGATTCTGGTGGGAAGTCGACCGCTGCGTGAAGGATACAATACGACAAAGGCTTCGCACAGACACACATGGCATTCAGTTTGAATATCAGAGCGGAATGCTGTTTATCACGCTGCCGAGCGGCAGACGGCTTTCCTACGTCAAGCCCCGTATCGGCGAGAATAAGTTCGGCGGCGAATCCGTCACTTACGAGGGCGTTGGTGCAACGAAGAAGTGGGAGCGCATTGAAAGCTACGGGCCTAAGTTCGTGGAGAACATCGTTCAGGCGGTCAGCCGGGATATTCTCTGCTCTGCTATGCGGACGCTGCGGAATTATCGGATGTGCGGTCACGTGCACGATGAACTTATCATCGAATGCCCGATAGATACAAATGTATCTGAAATCTGCGAGATGATGGGTAGAACTCCACCGTGGGCAAAGGGGCTTCCGCTCTGTGCCGATGGGTACGAATGTATGTTTTATAAAAAGGACTGAAATATAGTGGACCATTTGTATAATAATTTTCCATATATTATTGGCGGCTCTATCAGCTGTTAGAATTTAAAGAATGGAGGATAATAATGAAATTCACGTTATACACGGCAGACTGCGTAGGCAGTCTGCCTAACAGCATATACCCCCACAAGTGCGTCATAACAGACGAAAATTCTATGAAAGCTGCTGTGGCATTCGACCACGTTGCAGCTGAATATTCAAACAATCATCGCAGTAATACGGATTTTCTTTCTTCCGATAATATCCCAATGGACTGCGACAACGATCACTCCGATGATCCAAGCGACTGGGTAACTCCGCTTGAGGTGGCTATGGCTTTTCCGGGAGTAGAGTTTGTAGTAGTTTATAGCCGTAATAATATGCTTCCGAAGAGCGGCAAATCCCCACGCCCGAGATTTCATGTGTACTTTCCTATCCCGCCTATTACGGACAGCGCAGAATACACAGCCTTGAAAAAGCGCATTGCGGCTGAGTTTCCGTATTTCGACAAGAACGCTCTCGACAGCGCAAGACTGCTTTTCGGAGTTTCTAACCCGCAGGTAGAAATATACAACGGAGATATATCTGTCGTAGATTTCCTTGAAAATGCGGATTTTGAGAAGTGGGATAGTGACAGTGCGAGTGTACCCGAGGGCAGCCGCAACTGCACTATGTCGCATTACGCAGGGCGTATTATAAAGCGGTTCGGGAACACTGACGAAGCATACAAACAGTTCTTGAAACAGGCTGAAAAGTGCGATCCTCCGCTTGACGATTCGGAGCTTCAGACCATCTGGAACAGTGCCGTTAAGTTCGGCAAAAAGGTGGCAAAACAGGACGGCTATATTCCACCCGAGCAGTATGATTCCGGTTTTGATCTCAAGCCCGAAGATTATTCCGACATCGGACAGGCTAAAGTTCTAGCTCGTGAATATAGTGGCGAACTTGTATTCACGGACGCAACGGATTATATGCGTTATGATGGGATCCGCTGGGCAGAGTCAAAACAGCTTGCTGTTGGCGCTTGCGAGGATTTTCTTGACAAACAGCTTGATGAAGCTAAAACCGCTTTGGAAAAGGCACAGCAGGCTCTTATGAAATCCGGAATAGACAAGGAAACTGTGCTTTCGGGCGGCAAGGCTCTCGAAAAGGCGATAGATGAGAAAAGCGAGAAAGCCTTTGCTGAATACATGACAGCACTTGTGTATAAATCGTTTGTAATGAAACGCAGGGATATGAAGTACATCACTTCCGCATTGCAGGCGGCAAAGCCTATGTTACTGCGTGATATTAAGGATTTTGATTCGCAGGAATTTCTGCTGAATACTCCGGCGGCTACATACGATTTGCGAACTGGGACAAGCTCGGAGCACTCCGCAGATGACCTTATAACCAAAGTGACCGCCGTTTCTCCCACCGATGAGAATGTGGATATCTGGCTTGACACAGTGAACAGCTTTTTCTGTGGCGATGCGGAGCTTATCGAGTATGTTCAGCAGATAGTCGGTCTTGCGGCAATAGGCAAAGTGTATATGGAGGCTCTTATAATCTCCTACGGTGAGGGTCGCAACGGTAAGAGTACGTTCTGGAACACGATTGCACGGGTACTTGGCTCATACAGCGGCAGTATATCCGCCGATGCCCTCACGGTTGGCTGTAAGCGAAATGTCAAGCCTGAGATGGCTGAACTAAAGGGAAAACGGCTTGTTATTGCGGCAGAACTTGAGGAGGGTATGCGGCTTAACACCTCGGTGGTAAAGCAGCTGTGTTCTACTGACGAGGTTTCAGCAGAAAAGAAGTATCGCGATCCATTCAGATATACTCCCACGCACACGCTTGTGCTGTACACAAATCATCTCCCGAGAGTCGGAGCAAATGACGAGGGTACATGGCGCAGGCTTATCGTCATACCGTTCAATGCCAAAATTGAGGGCAACTCCGACATCAAAAATTATGCGGATTACCTTGCAGAAAAAGCAGGAGGTGCTGTGCTTTCTTGGATTATCGATGGAGCAAGAAAGGTGATCGAATGCAATTTCAAGCTGAAAATTCCGCAGTGCGTGAGTGAAGCAATATCTCACTATCGGGAAAATAACGACTGGCTTTCCATGTTCATTGAGGACTGCTGCGAGGTTGACCCATCATATACGCAGAAGTCGGGCGAGCTTTACCAGGAGTACCGTGCATACTGTGCAAGGACAGGAGAATACACGAGAAGCACCACGGATTTCTATACCGGGCTTGATACCGCAGGATTTGAAAAACGAAAATCCAAAACGGGCATTATGGTCTACGGAATCCGCTTGAAATCTGACTTTATGGCAGATTGATAACCTTAAAGGTGCAGGTCGGTGAAGGTCTTAGTATAAAACCCCCTTTAGGGCAGTTTTAATGACAAAAAACACCTTATAGAGGACTTTATGAGATGAGGTTCACCGACCTGCACCATTGAAGAAAAAGGAGCAGAAAATGCGTGAGAAACAGATAGAACAGAAGCTGGTGCAGGCGGTCAGAAAAAGCGGTGGTATGTGTCTGAAATTCGTGTCACCAAATTTTGTTGGAATGCCGGACAGGCTGATACTTCTTCCGGGCGGTAAGATTGCCTTTGCTGAACTGAAAGCACCCGGCAAGAAACCTCGACCGCTGCAGTTAGCAAGGCACAAAGCATTGATGAAACTCGGATTTCGTGTGTACATCATTGATAGAGTTGAGCAGATTGGAGCGATACTTGATGAAATACAATCCACATGATTATCAGCGGTATGCCGCCGAGTTCATAATCGCTCACCCCGTTGCAGCGCTTCTGCTGGATATGGGCTTAGGCAAAACGAGCATTACTCTGACGGCGATAAACGACCTGCTTTTCGACAGCTTTGAGATACATAAAGTTCTGGTAGTAGCGCCGCTGCGTGTGGCTCGTGATACCTGGTCGGCTGAAATCGAAAAGTGGGAGCATTTGAAGAATCTGCGGTACAGCGTGGTTGTAGGAATGGCGCAGGAGCGGATTTCAGCCCTCCTCACTCCTGCAGATATCTACATCATCAACCGTGAAAATATACAGTGGCTTGTGGAGGAAAGCGGACTGCCTTTCGATTTCGATATGGCGGTTATTGACGAGTTGAGTTCATTCAAAAATCATCAGTCAAAACGGTTCAGGGCTTTCATGAAAGTCAGGCCAAAGCTGAAACGCATAGTCGGGCTTACCGGTACTCCCGCCGGAAACGGTCTGATGGATTTATTTGCAGAGTTCAAGCTGCTGGATATGGGTGAGCGGCTTGGAAGGCTTATCGGGCAGTACCGAAACGCCTATTTTCAGCCGGACAAGCGGAACGGGATGGTGATTTACAGCTACAAGCCGCTTCCAAATGCCGAGCGGCAGATATACGACAAGATTTCGGATATCACGATTTCCATGAAAGCCACAGACCACCTCAAAATGCCCGAACTCGTGACTACGGAGTATATGGTTCGGCTTTCGGAAAAGGAAAAGGAGAAATACGACCGTCTGAAAAAAGAACTTGTACTCTCCACCGAAGATAACGAGGTTACTGCGGCTAATGCAGCTTCTCTTTCAAATAAGCTTTCGCAGATGGCGAACGGTGCGGTTTATTCCGATGACGAAAGCATTATCGAGATACACGACCGCAAGCTGGACGCATTGGAGGATATAATCGAAAGCATGAACGGGAAGCCACTCCTTGTTGCTTACTGGTTCAAGCACGATTTGGAGCGTATCAAGAAACGGTTTGATGTTCGTGAAATTCGGTCAAGCGTGGATATCTCCGACTGGAACAGCGGAAAAATCCCGGTTGCGCTTATACACCCTGCGTCAGCCGGACACGGATTGAACTTACAGAGCGGAGGTTCGACCCTGGTTTGGTTCGGGCTTACATGGAGCCTTGAACTGTATCAGCAGACAAATGCCCGATTGTGGCGGCAGGGGCAGACTGCGGATACGGTAGTCATACAGCACATAATCGCAAAAGGCACTATTGACGAGCAGATTATGAAAGCTCTGAAAACAAAGGACACAGCACAGGCGGCGATTATTATCGCAGTGAAAGCGGAGGTACATAAATGAATCCATATAAAGAACTGGCAAACGCGATAATCGTACAGGCGGTCAAGGATTACCGTGACGCCATGGAACGTCTGCGATATACACCGGACGATAAATCGGCACAGCACGACAAGCGGAGTATCGAAAATTTCTTCCGTTCAAACTGGTTTTCGATACTTTCGGATTTGAACGGAGAATTGCTTCTGAAAAAGCTCAAAGAGGAGGTTTCGGCATGACGGCAAAGGAATATCTCGGACAGGCGTATAGAATAGATCAGCGTATCAACAGCAAGATGGAGCAGATAGCTTCATTGAATCTGCTTGCACAGAAAGCAACGACGGTTTTCAACGATATGCCCGGCAACTCCACAAGAAATATCCACCGTATGGAAGATGTTATAATCAAAATCGTGGATATGGAAAGCGAGATAAACGCAGACATTGACAGCCTGGTTGACCTGAAAAAAGAGATCGCCGGAGTGATTCGCGGTGTTTCAAATCTTGAATATCAGACGTTACTTGAACTGCGGTATCTGTGTTTCAAAACATGGGAGCAGATTGCTGTGCAGATGGGATACGGCATAGACAACATCTATAAAATGCACCACAAGGCGCTGCGTGAAGTGACCGTTCCTGAAACATTACAGTAAAATCAACTATTTTACAGTAGCCCCTTTGTGGTATGATATAATCAGCAAAGAATACAGAGAAAGCCTTGTAGGTTGTAACACCCGCAAGGCTCTTTGTGTGTCTGTACGAAAAATTCGTGATAATATCGCACGATTTTCAAATAAAAGAAGAATAAATCGTTCGATTTAAGGAGATGAACCCATGCCCAGACGACCACAGCGCCCCTGTTCCTACCCCGGCTGTCCCAAACGTTGTGACGGGCAGTACTGCGAGGAACACGCAAAGCAGATAAACCGCCGCTACAATAAACTCGTCCGTCCTGCCGACAGCAACAAGAAATACGGCAGAGCGTGGCGGGAAATACGCAGACGGTACGTTTCAGCGCACCCGCTGTGCGAGATGTGTCTGAAAGCGGGTCGGCTCACTCCTGTTGAGGAGGTACACCATATCGTTCCCGTGTCGCGAGGCGGCAGTAATGACTTCAACAATCTGATGTCGCTGTGTCAGTCGTGTCACACGAAAATACATCACAATATAGGAGATAGATGATTAAAACAAATCAGAGTTTGAACCCGTTTGGAAAAGAAAAAGTTCAAGCTCACAAGCATATTGCGTCCGGTGCATATTTTCATACGCGCCTTTTCGGATCATCACTTTTTCAGAAATTCCGTCAGCAGACGGATATATTTATCAGGCTGTTCATTGAGAAATTGGACGTGACCGCAGTTTGGTATAATCTTTTCACGGATATGGGGGATATGTTCTTTCAGCAGCTTGAATGATGCTGTGGGTATAGGCTCATATTCGCCTCTCAGGCTGATGATATCTACGCCGTCGGTGGAGATATTGCCAAGCTTATACTCATAGACCTGCCTGCACACGTTCTTTACCGTTATCTTTGATGTGCCGCTGTACATCATATCCACAACGCTTCTGTTGCCCTTGCCGAAAACCATTTCTATCAGCTTGTCGGGGACTTTTCCACCCTTTCGCATATAGTCGATGCCGATATTGCACATTAGCGCACACATATTGGCGTACAAAGCGCCCTTGTTCTGCACATACACGCCGTCAAGGAACACCTTGCTGACGGAAATTTTCTTTCTTGTGAGCAGATGAACGCATATAGTGGAGCCGAGGGACAGCCCAATAAGGGCATATACGCTTCCGTTCAGGCTTTGCTGTACATACTCTTCTATCTGCTCCGCTTCCTTATCGAGGGAAACAAAGTCGGGTGAGCCGTCATAGTGACCGTCAAGCCTGCAAAGGACGCAGTGATAATTGTCTTTCAGTGCCTCGGCTACCTTTGAATAGCAGGTCTCGGCTGTGGTGCATGAGCCGTGAATGAATATAAGAGTGGGGGCGTTTTTGCTACCGTATTCTAAAAATTCCATATTGATCTCCTTTCAATTCTTATGGCTCAATTGTATTATAATCATTTTTGAAAACATTGTCAACACAATATAGTAATTTGTTTTACAGTGTGCAGCATAGGGGCGGTCAGAATCTCTGCACACTTTACCTCGGACAGCGGCCCGGGGCTTCGTGCGCAAAAATCGGGGTTCAAACGGGGTATTAAACCATGAAATATTTTCGGACGGTGTGAACCGTCCTTTTTTCTTGTCCTGCGGAGGTGAAATCATGGCTAAGGACGGCACAAACAGAGGCGGCAGACGGGTACGCGCCGGAGATAAACCCGCTCCTGCCGCAGAGAAAAAGCAGAAAGGTCTGCCGGTAAAAATCATGAGCAACGATGTACCCACGCTTGACACTGCGGAACTTGAAGCGGTCGACCTGCCGGAGGGTGCTGCGCTTAACGGCACGGATATGCCGAAGCCAAGCGACTATCTGTCGGCTCGGCAAAAGAACGGAGTTCCGCTCGGCGCTGACGATATTTACCGTGAAACTTGGTTGTGGCTTAAACAAAGGAGCTGCGAGAACCTCGTAAACAAGCGGCTCATCGAAGCCTACTCCCAGGCATACGCAAGATACATTCAATGCGAGGAAGCAATCAGCACTTACGGCTTGCTCGGCAAGCACCCGACCACGGGCGGCGTTATTGCTTCGCCGTTCGTGCAGATGTCGCAGCAGTTTCAGAAGAACGCAAATCTCATCTGGTATGAAATTTACGGAATAGTCAAGGAGAACTGTGCCGAGCCTGTTGGTGATGATTTGAACGATGCTATGGAACGGCTCTTGCGTTCCAGGAAAGGATAACACTATGTCAAAGGACACAATAGATTTTTTCAGAGAACTAAAAGGCAGCCGTCCGAACCTTACAGTACAGCAATACCGAACAATTAAGGGACAGGCTGTTAAAGGAAATATTGCGGACGCTCGAAAAGGTCTGCACAAGGTCTTGAAAAGGAGAAACGTCAGATGAACACGACCAGTGAAATGCAGCTTGTCCAGATAGACAAGCTGATACCGTACGTCAACAATGCCCGGACGCACTCTGCGGAGCAGCTGAATAAGCTGCGATCCTCGCTGCGCGAATTTGGCTTCATCAATCCCGTTATCATCGACAGGGACTTCAATGTCATTGCAGGTCACGGCAGAATTCTTGCCGCAAAAGCCGAGAACATCTCCGAAGTGCCTTGTGTGTTTGTAGATTATCTTACTCCTGCGCAGAAGAAAGCGTACATAATCGCAGACAACCGAATGGCTCTTGACGCAGGCTGGGACGAGGAAATGCTGAAAGTTGAAATCGAAGCATTGCAGGCGGACGATTTTGACCTCGGTCTGACAGGATTTGATGAAAAGGAGCTCGCTGCGTTCTTTGATAATGATTCCGACACAAAAGATGATGATTTCGATGTTGACGCAGAGATGGAAAAACCTTGCATTACAAAAGCGGGCGACCTCTGGCTGCTCGGAAGTCACAGACTTGTCTGCGGTGACAGTACAAAGCAGGAAACCTACGAACTCCTCATGAGCGGAAAGCTGGCAAATCTTGTGGTTACCGACCCGCCGTACAATGTCAACTACAAGGGTTCGGCGGGAAAAATCAAGAACGACAATCTTGAAAACGAGAAGTTCTACCAATTTCTGCTTGACGCTTTCACCTGCATGGAGAAATCAATGGCGAACGACGCAAGCATCTATGTTTTCCATGCAGATACAGAGGGCTTGAATTTCCGCAAAGCGTTTGCTGATGCGGGGTTCTACCTTTCCGGAACGTGTATCTGGAAAAAACAGTCGCTTGTTCTCGGGCGCTCGCCATATCAGTGGCAGCATGAGCCGTGCCTGTTTGGCTGGAAGAAGAACGGCAAACGCCAATGGTACTCCGACCGCAAGCAGACGACAATATGGGAATTCGACAAGCCGAAGAAAAACGGCGACCACCCCACAATGAAGCCGATACCGCTCATTGCGTATCCGATAAAGAATTCAAGCATGAGCAACTGTATCGTTCTCGACCCATTCGGCGGCTCGGGCAGTACGCTTATCGCCTGTGAGCAGACGAACAGAATCTGCCACACCATCGAGCTTGATGAAAAGTTCTGCGATGTAATCGTGAAGCGGTATATTGAGCAGGTCGGCTCTGCGGAGAATGTGTCTGTGATTCGTGACGGAAAGACGATACCCTATTCCGAACTGGAGGTCACCAATGAAGAATGAACTCACGCTTGGCAGCCTTTTTGACGGCAGCGGCGGTTTTCCGCTCGGAGGAATGCTTGCTGGCATTACTCCTCTGTGGGCTTCGGAAATCGAACCGTTCGCCGTTCGGGTAACAACGAAAAGACTGCCGCAGATGAAGCACTACGGAGATGTATCCTCGCTGAACGGTGCGGAGCTTCCGCTCGTGGATATAATCACATTCGGCAGTCCGTGTCAGGACATGAGCATTGCCGGAAAACGCAGCGGTCTTGACGGTTCACGGTCGAGCCTGTTCTATGAGGCGGTCAGAATTATAAAGGAAATGAGGTGCGCTACCAATGGCAAATATCCAAGGTTCTGCGTGTGGGAAAACGTCCCCGGAGCGTTCAGTTCCAACAAGGGCGAGGACTTCCGGTGCGTCCTCGAAAGCCTGTGCAGGGTCAGGGACGAAACCGTTTCTGTTCCTCGACATGAGAAATGGTCAGCCGCAGGAAACATCGTGGCAGACGGTTTCTCAATCGCCTGGCGAGTGCTTGATGCACAATACTGGGGAGTTCCCCAGAGAAGAAAACGCATCTACCTTGTCACAGATTTTGACGGCGAATGCGCCGGAAAAATACTGTTTGAGTCCGAGGGCTTGTCGGGGTATTCTGCAGAGGGCTTCAAAACGTGGCAAAGAGCTGCCGCCGCTGCTGAAAGCGGCGCTGGAACGACAAGCGCAGTCTGCTTGAACGACCAAGGTGGCAACAGAATGGACGTGACGGAGGAAGTAACTTGCACACTCCGAGCCGAAGCTCATCATCCACCGTGCGTGATGGAATCAGCAGGCTTCTGCACGGAACACTCGGCAAAAGCGAGAGGTATCGGCTACGAAGATGAAACTTCGCCTACTCTCCGTGCAGGGACTGTTCCTGCGACTGTCTATGAAAACCACTCGCAGGACACTCGCTACACCGAATTGCACGGCGTTGCTCCAACGGTTTCTTCAACCTACGGGACAGGCGGGAATAATCAGCCGTTTGTCGTGGAAGATACTCGCTGTTTTGATGTTCGTTTCACATCCGATGGCACGAAAAATGCGCGGCAGAACTGCTATGAAACAGATACCTCCCGGACGATAGATACGGGCGGTAATTCTCCCGACTCAAACCAAGGCGGCGTGGCAGTCGTAGCCGTCCAGGGTTCAATGATAGGCAGAGCCGACAAAAACGGTCCGCAAGGCAGCGGTGTGAATGAGGACATTTCGTTCACTCTGAACACCACCGACCGACACGCAGTAGCTTTTTCACAAGATAGCTACACGAAGTACAGCGAAAACGATAAATGCGGAGCATTGAGAGCAGCTGGTGGAATGTACGGAGGGGGTTCGGAAACATTGGTTTACAGCACAAGCAAGAATTCCTACCACACCGAAGCCAAGGAGAATCTCGCAAACACGCTTGTCGCAAGCGATTACAAAGACCCGCCGACCGTGAATTCTCCGGAATACATAGTCCGCAGGCTTACTCCAACGGAGTGCGCCCGTTTGCAGGGATTTCCCGACTGGTGGTGCGCAGATCTCGGAACGGACGAGCCTACAGATGAAGAATTGACATTCTGGAAAGAGGTCTTTGAAATACACAGAAAAATCATCGGTAGCGCAGTCAAGCCGAAGTCCGAAAAGCAGATCCGCGCATGGCTGAAAAATCCCCACAGCGACTCTGCCGAGTACAAGCTGTGGGGAAACGGTGTTGCTCTGCCGTGTGTTTACTTTGTCCTTTCGGGGATTGTGTACTGTACACAGCTGAACCCAAAAATATTGTGTAGTAATACGGCTTGATATATATGCCTTTCAGAGTTAATATGTACGCAAAGGAGGGCAAAATGCCATGACAATTTACTACAACGCACAGGACAGAAAACCGCTTGTGAAAGCCATCAGCGAGTTCACGGGAGCGAAAGCAGTTTACATGAGAACACCGACCTACGCTTACCGAATCGATTATTTCACGGTGACCCGTGAGGGCAACCTTGAATTCGATGACAGAGCCGACAGCGAGGAAATCGAAGGATTGCTTGAATTCCTTGTAGGGCGTGGATTCATCGCCGAGGTTGCCGACACAGAACCGCCGAAAACGGATACCGAGGAAATACCCGCAGACACCGACAGCGCCGAACACAGCGAACCTGTGGGGCTTACGGTGGAAGTTCCGCTTGAAAGCACGGCGGTCGAGAATCTTACCAAGCTGCTCAAAGCAAAAGACAGACTTATCCGCAAAGCATTAGCGGTGGATAAGCTGCCGATTGAGGTCACGGACAGCACGGTGAAGTTTCCATGGTTCGCAGAGTGCAGCACTGACGAATGTAAGGCTTACACGCATTTCATATCGGCTCTTTGCGAACTTGCCGCAAACGCAAAGCGAGTTACAGCGAAAGAAAAGGAAACCGACAACGATAAGTATGCATTCCGCTGCTTTCTCCTGCGGTTAGGTTTCATCGGTTCGGAGTACAAAGCCGAGCGGAAGATACTGCTGAGAAACCTCACAGGTTCATCGGCTTTCAGAAATGGAGGTGCTGTAAATGAAGTTTCCGAGTAAGGAGCAGATTGAGCAGTACCGCCGAGAGTACCCTGCCAGCTGCCGTGTGGAACTGGTTTCAATGGACGATTTCCAGGCGCCGCCGATAGGTACTCGCGGCACGATTAAAGGCGTTGACGACGCAGGAAATCTGCTCGTCCGCTGGGATAACGGCTCCGGGCTGAATGCTGTTCTTGGTGTTGATGTAGTTCGCAAAATCCGTGGCTGATATACACGATTTCTGCGTGTGTATTTCGTTCAATATATTGTGGTAAAACCGCTTGCTATATACTCGTTTTAGAGTTAATATGTGTCTACCGCAGCAAGGACGCTGCAAGGTTGCCCCCAAAAGGCGGCACGGACGCCGCCAACCGAGGGGCAACTCAGAAAGGGAAACAAAACAACGGAGGACACCACAATGAACGCAAAAACCACAAAGCAGATTGAAGAAATGATGAACCAGACCATAGGGGTCGAGGTTGAAATGAATAATATTACAAGAACGAAAGCCGCACAGATTGCCGCCGAGTTCTTCGGCACTCGCCGCCATGAGAATACCGCAGGCCGCAACGGTTACTGCACCTACTCAGCATGGGACAGCGAGGGACGCGAGTGGAAGTTCCAGAAGGACGTCAGCATTCACGGACCAGACAGCGAAAAGTGCGAATTAGTCACCCCGATACTTACCTACGCAGACATGGAAACCCTGCAGGAGCTTATTCGCAGACTGAGGAGAGCAGGCGCAAAGAGCGATGCCACAAGGAGCTGCGGAGTTCACATTCACATTGGCGCAAAAGGCCACACGGCGCAGACCTTGCGAAACCTCGCAAACATTATGGCAAGCCATGAAACCCTGCTTGCAAGCGCCTTGAACCTCGACAGAAACCGCATGAACCGCTACTGCCGCACGGTCAGCAAGGATTTCCTGGTGGAACTCAACCGCAAGAAGCCCAAAACCATGGCGGCACTTGCGGACACCTGGTACGGCAGTCAGAATGCGGATTACGGCAGGTCGGCGCACTACAACGAGAGCCGCTACCATATGCTGAACCTCCACGCAACCTTTACAAAGGGCACGATTGAATTCAGACTTTTCCAGTTTGACGCACCCTCGGGCGGCAAGCAGAACGGACTTCACGCAGGTCAGCTGAAAAGCTACATTCAGCTTTGCCTTGCGCTCAGCCAGCTTGCCAAGCAGGTCAAGACCGCAAGCGCAAATCCTCAGCAGACTGAAAATCCCAAGTACGCAATGAGAACATGGCTTTTACGGCTCGGATTTATCGGCGATGAATTTAAGACCGCAAGGGAACTTTACACCAAGCGGCTCGAGGGCGATACAGCTTTCAGAAACGGCAGACCCTAACAAGCAGGAATCAGCTTCCTGCCCCCAACTCCCCACGCTGTGGGGCTTTTGGTGGTAGAAAGGTGATTCTTATAAACCGCACCTTTCAGAAAGGACGGATTTCAAATGAAAAAATATTACCTCGCCTATGGCAGCAACTTGAACATTCGGAAATGGCACTTCGGTGTCCTACGTCAAAACCCGTGGGGACTGCGGTAATCAAGGACTACGAACTGCTTTTCAAAGGCAGCAATACAGGCGCTTATCTCACAATCGAACCGAAGGCAGGAGCGGAAGTTCCAGTTGCAGTCTGGTCGGTCGAGCCTGCCGATGAGAAAAGGCTTGATGTTTATGAGGGTTTTCCGACCTTCTACTACAAAGCCGAACTAGAACTGCCTGTTAGATACTTCTCAGGCAAGACCGTACTCAGAAAGGCTTTCGTGTACATCATGCACGAGGAGCGACCGCTGGGCTTGCCGAGCAGTTCGTATGTTCGGACTTGCCTTGAGGGTTACAGCAATTTCGGCTTTGACGAGAGTATTCTTCTCGAAGCGCTGAACAACAGCAGGAGGGTCGCGAATGAAATCGGATAACGAAATAGGACTTCGCCCCTGTCCATGTGTTTGCCTTTAATGCGGCGCGTCCGTGCGCCGCTGGGGCAAACACTTTGCAACATCGTGTTGCACTCTGTGGGGCGCAGTACGGCGGGGTTCCCGCTCTTTCGAGAAAGTACCCCCAACACGCCTATCTGTCCCGACACGATGTCGGAAGGCTGCCCAACAAAGGCACCGCACGGACGCCGTGTCCCCAAAGGGCAGCACAACGACTGCGGCACACGGAAGGCACTCGACGCCCTCGATAAATAATCCGAGGAACAGATTATCTCTGATATCCTTTGCTGCCAACGACGAGAGTAAAATTGAAAGCGGCATAAAGTACCAACTCTGAGAGGTTTCGTTCCTCATATAGGAAGTACACTCTAATTCCAAGTAAGTAAATAAAAAGACACCACTTGTGTACTGCCAAGTGGTGTCTCTCTTGCTTTTTGTCCAACGGTCATAGCCCCAGCCAAGCCTAGTTTATGGCAGTACCCTCCGGATAATTCCAGATTAATTGTGGACCTTGATTCACGTAGCAAGAACGCGTCTCTCGCTCAAGGTCTGCTATCGTTGGACGCGAGGTGGTAAAAACACTGCTTCGAATATATTTATCAAGCGGCATCACCTCCTCAAGATAAATTATACCATAAAGTAATGCTTAATTCAATCAAGGAACATATCATGCGCAATTTAAAAAAATACACACCGACCCCCTATATGGCAGAGGGTTCCAATTACAATAAGGCGTCTGCCGATTATGCCGTCATGTTCATCGAGAGCCTGTGCCACACTAAAGGCACATGGGCCGGAAAGCCGTTTGAACTAATCGACTGGCAGGAGCAGATAATTCGCGACCTGTTCGGAACGCTGAAACCGAACGGTTACCGACAGTTCAATACGGCATACATTGAGATACCGAAGAAGCAAGGTAAATCCGAGCTTGCCGCCGCTGTTGCGCTGCTCCTCACCTGCGGTGACGGAGAAGAACGCGCGGAGGTTTACGGCTGCGCCGCCGACAGACAGCAGGCGGCTATCGTGTTCGATGTGGCGGCGGATATGGTGCGAATGTGTCCTGCACTTTCCAAGCGAGTGAAGATTTTAGCATCACAGAAGCGGCTTATATACACACCGACCAACTCGTTCTATCAGGTGCTTTCAGCTGAAGCATACAGCAAGCACGGTTTCAATATTCACGGAGTCGTGTTTGACGAGCTGCACACACAGCCGAACCGCAAACTGTTTGATGTAATGACCAAAGGCTCCGGTGACGCTCGAATGCAGCCGCTGTATTTCCTTATAACCACAGCTGGAACTGATACTCACAGCATTTGCTACGAAACGCACCAGAAAGCCAAAGATATAATCGATGGTCGGAAAATCGACCCTACTTTTTATCCTGTAATTTATGGCGCTGACGAATCCGATGACTGGACAGACCCGAAAGTGTGGAAAAAGGCAAATCCTAGCCTTGACATTACGGTCGGCATTGACAAAGTAAAAGCCGCCTGCGAATCTGCCAAGCAGAATCCAGGCGAGGAGAACGCTTTCCGTCAGCTCCGTTTGAATCAGTGGGTAAAGCAGGCGGTTCGTTGGATGCCGATGGAGAAATGGGACAATTGTGCATTCGCTGTAGACGATGACGAACTGGAGGGGCGCGTCTGCTACGGCGGGCTTGACCTTTCTTCTACAACAGATATTACAGCTTTTGTTCTTGTTTTTCCACCGCTTGACGAAGATGACAAATACATCATTCTGCCGTATTTCTGGATTCCAGAAGATAATCTGACTCTGCGCGTGAACCGCGACCATGTCCCCTACGATGTGTGGGAGCGACAGGGTTATTTGCAGACCACCGAGGGAAATGTGGTTCACTACAGCTTTATTGAGAAATTCATCGAACGGCTCGGTGAGCGTTTCAATATCCGTGAGATAGCCTTTGACCGTTGGGGCGCAGTTCAGATGGTGCAAAACCTCGAGAGCATGGGCTTTACAGTCGTGCCGTTCGGACAAGGTTTCAAGGATATGTCACCTCCGACAAAAGAACTGATGAAACTGGTGCTTGAACAGAAAATTGCCCACGGCGGTCACCCGGTTCTGCGGTGGAATATGGACAATATTTACATTCGCACCGACCCCGCCGGAAACATCAAGGCTGATAAGGAAAAGTCCACCGAGAAGATTGACGGAGCTGTGGCAACAATTATGGCTCTCGACCGCGCTATCCGCTGCGGGAACGACCACGGGGCGAGTGTTTATGATGAAAGAGGAATACTTTTTATCTGATGCGTATAATCTTATTGACAAAGTAGCATAATTGTGATATAATATGACTACCAACATGGGAGGTGTTTTTTATGACAAATTCTATTTCAATAAGACCGTCAAAGGACATTCGCACTAATTACGCTCAGATTTCCGCACTTACAAGGGATAACCCGGTAGCAATCACGGTTAACGGCAAGGAGGATACTGTACTTCTGAGCCATGAGGATTATCAGCAGACAATGCACTATATTTCCGAGCTTGAAGAAAAACTTGCTCTGTATGCTCACCTTGCGCAAAGCATGGATGATATAAGGCTTGGAAGAGTCCACAGCGCTGATGATGTATTCAACGATTTATTAAACGACCTGGAGAACCTTGATGTATGAATTGCAGAGTAATATTCACTGATACGGCAGAAGCTGATCTTCGCGATATAGCCTTTTATATTGCAAAGCAGTCAAAGGATAAGAATATTGCGATCCGTTTTGTAAACAAGCTAAGAGAAAAATGCAAAAATCTCGAAATACTGCCGGAAAGCGGCTCGCTACCCAAGGAAAGGATTCTTGTGAGTAACGGATATCGTTTTCTTATTCATGATAATTACCTCATGTTTTATTATTATGTCAAGGAAGAAAACACGGTATACGTTAATGCGGTTTTCAACGCAAAGCGAGATTATACTCGCGTGATGAAAAAGTTTATATAACACAACAGAATAATTGTTAAGCATTTGTCAGCAATGGCAGGTGCTTTTCTTATGCCCATTTTACGAAAGGACTGGCCACATGAAGATTTTCAGCAGCTTATTCCATTCAAGGGACAAGCCTAAAAACAGCACTGCCGGCAGCGCCTACCGCTTCTACATGGGCGGTTCGACTGCCGGAAAGAACGTCACTGAGCGCTCTGCAATGCAGATGACCGCCGTGTATTCCTGCGTTCGTGTGCTGTCGGAGGCAGTGGCAGGATTACCCTTGCACGTTTACAAATATCGTTCGGATGGACTGGGGGCAGCTTCTGCCGGCAAGGAGAAAGCAGTATCGCATTCGCTTTACAGCTTGCTGCACGATGAACCGAACCCAGAGATGACCTCATTTGTTTTCCGTGAAACGCTTATGACGCACCTGCTCCTCTGGGGCAACGCATACGCGCAGGTTATCCGCAACGGAAAGGGCGAGGTCGTTGCTCTGTACCCGCTTATGCCGAACCGAATGACCGTTGACCGTGATGAGAACGGGCGGTTGTACTACAAATACTATCGCGGGAACGATGAAGCAATCCGCAATAAAGAATATGAGGTCGTTCTCTCACCTTACGATATTCTGCATATCCCCGGACTTGGCTTTGACGGGCTTGTTGGTTATTCCCCCATAGCTATGGCAAAGAACGCTATCGGGCTTGCAATTGCAACCGAGGAGTTCGGCGCAAAGTTCTTTGCGAACGGCGCAGCGCCAAGCGGCGTCCTTGAACACCCGGGAACGATTAAAGACCCGACAAAGGTTCGTGAGGCGTGGCAGTCGCAGTTCGGTGGGAGTTCCAACAGCGGAAAGGTTGCTGTGCTCGAAGAAGGCATGAAATACACTCCTATAAGTATTTCACCCGAGCAGGCGCAGTTCCTTGAAACAAGAAAATTTCAGATAAACGAGATAGCTCGAATTTTCAGAGTGCCGCCGCACATGGTCGGCGACCTTGAAAAATCGAGCTTTTCTAATATAGAACAACAGTCGCTTGAATTCGTGAAATACACGCTTGAACCGTGGCTTGTTCGGTGGGAACAGAGCATGGTGCGTTCGCTCCTTACCGCAAACGAAAAGCAAGAATATTTCATAAAATTCAACGTTGACGGGCTGCTGCGCGGCGACTACGCAAGCCGTATGAGCGGTTACGCTACCGCAAGGCAGAACGGCTGGATGTCCGCAAACGACATTCGGGAGCTTGAAAACCTCGACCGTATCCCTGCCGAGGACGGCGGAGATTTGTACCTTATAAACGGCAATATGACAAAACTGGCTGACGCGGGTATCTTTGCGGCAGGCAGTGGAAAGGAGGATAATTCCGATGAAGAAGTTCTGGAAATGGACGAACAGGATAGCGAAGAACGAGGAAACACAGGAGCAGAACCCGGAGAGAACGCTGTTCCTCAACGGCACTATCGCAGATGAAAGTTGGTTTGACGATGATATTACTCCGCAGATTTTCAAGGACGAACTGATGTCCGGCAGCGGTGACATTACCGTCTGGATTAACTCGCCCGGCGGTGACTGCGTGGCGGCGGCGCAGATTTACAATATGCTGATGGACTACAAGGGCAATGTCACCGTGAAGATTGACGGTATCGCAGCAAGCGCCGCAAGCGTTATCGCGATGGCGGGAAACAAGGTGCTGATGTCCCCGGTTTCAATGCTGATGATACACAACCCTATGACGGTAGCTATGGGCAACACAGCCGAAATGCAGAAAGCAATCGAAATGCTGTCCGAGGTTAAAGAAAGCATTATGAACGCTTATGAAATCAAGACGGGGATGAGCCGCGCGAAGATTTCTCACCTCATGGACGCTGAAACATGGATGAACGCAAACAAGGCGGTTGAACTCGGATTTGCGGACGGTATTCTTGCCCGTGAAGAACCTATGGAGGAACAGCCCGCTAACGCTCTGATGTATTCCGAAGCGCAGGTGGTTAATTCTCTTATGGATAGGCTTGCGGAGAAATGCCACATAGCGCCAAAAACCGAACACAAAACCAAAGCCGAGGATTTATTTTCTCGGCTTGATTTGATTAAGAACTGGAGGTAACACACATGACTATTATGGAACTGCGCGAAAAGCGCAACAAAGCGTGGGAAGCCGCAAAGGCTTTCGTTGAAACAAAGCGCGACAAGGACGGTTTGCTTTCCGCAGAGGACGCGGCTTCATACGCTGAAATGGAACAGAAAATCAAGGATTACGGCGCTGAAATCGAGCGTATGGAGCAGATGGCGGCTATGGACGCACAGCTTTCCAAGCCTACGTCAACCCCTCTCACCGGCAAGCCGATGAACGGCGCTGACAAGCCCAAGACAGGCAGAGCGAGTGATGAATATAAGGCGGCAATGCTGAACGCTCTCCGCACCAATTTCCGTCAGATTTCAAATGTTCTTTCCGAGGGCATTGACGCAAACGGCGGCTACCTTGTTCCTGAAGAGTACGACAGCCGCCTTATTGACGCGCTGACCGAGGAAAACATCATCAGAAAGCTGGGTCACACCATCACCACCAGCGGCGAACACAAGATAAATATTGCCGCAACAAGGCCCGCTGCCGCATGGATTGACGAGGGCGGTGCGCTCACTTTCGGGGACGCTACTTTTGCGCAGATTAACCTTGACGCGCACAAGCTGCACGTTGCGGTTAAGGTAACCGAGGAGCTGCTCTACGACAACGCTTTCGGTCTTGAAAACTACATAATTGAGCAGTTCGGCAAGGCGCTTTCCAATGCGGAAGAGGACGCATTCCTCAACGGTGACGGTGTCGGAAAACCTCTCGGCATTTTTGCGGACAATGGCGGGGGCGAAGTGGCAATTACCACCGCAAGCGCGACCGTGATTACCGCAGACGAGGTAATCAACCTTGTGTACTCGCTCAAGCGCCCCTACCGCAAGAACGCAAAGTTCATCATGAACGACCAGACTATTGCGGCGCTCCGCAAGCTGAAGGATAACAACGGCGCGTATCTCTGGCAGCCGTCCCTCCAGGCGGGCGAGGTCGACAGGCTGTTCGGTTATGAGGTCTACACCTCTCCGTATGTTCCCACTATCGCCGCAGGAAAGCCAGTAATTGCATTCGGCGATTTCAGTTATTACAATATCGGTGACCGCGGCACACGTTCTTTTGCTGAACTCAAAGAACTGTACGCAGGCAACGGCATGATAGGATTTGTGGCAAAGGAGCGCGTTGACGGAAAGCTGATTCTCCCCGAAGCAGTACAGATTCTCAAGATGAAAGCCGGTTCGGGTTCGTGATGAATGAACTGCTTACCAAAGTAAAACAGAACCTCATACTTGAACACTCGGCGGACGATGAACTTATAAGCGGGTTCATCACCGCCGCTGTTTCCTATGCTGAAAGCTATCAGCATATGGAGCAGGGATATTACACGGATAATCCCATGCCGCCGACTACCGAACAGGCGGTAATAATGCTGTCATCGCATTTCTATGAGAGCCGCGATGGCTCGACTGGCGGATTTTTCGGGGACAATGTTCAGGCGGGGAAACAGGTGTGGGATACGGTGAATATGTTGCTGCGACTGGACAGGCGGTGGAAAGTATGAGTTTCGGTAAGATGAACACGCAAATACAGATAACTCAAAAACAGGTCACGCTCGATGGCGAGGGCTTTCAGACGGAATCCAATGTCGTTGTAGCAACAGTCAGAGCCTATCGGGAGGGTCGGCACGGCAGCGAGAAATGGGCTAACCGTGCCGCATTTTCCGAAGCAACCGACCTGTTCCGTTTCAGAACAATCCCTGGTCTGATAGTTACAACAAATATGCGGCTGTTATGCGATGGTTCTGTATTTGAGATAACCTCTGTCAAAGATGTGAAAGGCAGAGGTATGTATATTGAAGTGCTTGCAAAGGAGGTGCAGCCGAGTGGCTAAGGCTGATGTAAAAATGCCCGATGAATTTCTTGCGAGGATTTCTCGGCTTGGAGCGCAGACCGACAGCATTGCCGAAAAGGTATTGCAGGCGGGCGGCGAGGTCGCTCTCGCAAAGGTCAAAAGCAATCTGAAATCCGTTGTAGGTTCGGGAACGAAAAGTAAATCCCGCTCCACAGGAGGACTTGAACGGTCGCTCGGCTTATCTCCCGTTATGGTCGACAAAAACGGAAATCATGACATCAAGGTAGGATTTTCCGAGCCGAGAACGGACGGCGGCAGTAACGCTAAAATAGCGAATATCCTCGAATACGGCACAAGCAGTCAGTCAGCGAAACCTTTTCTGAAACCTGCGAAATCCGCTGTGAAAAAGCAGTGTGTGGAAGCCATGAAATCCGCGTTTGAAAAGGAGGTCGAGGGGCTGTGAGTTTGCTTTCGGAACTCTCTGCGATAGCTAAAAAGCTGAAAATCCCGGCGCAGACTGCGATGTATTCAGGAAAGGCTCCCGATGAATATCTGGTATTCACTCCGCTGTACGACAGCTTTGAACTTCACGCAGACAATGCGCCGACTGCCGATGTGCAGGAAGTACGGATTTCTCTGTTTACGAAAAGCAGTTACACCCGTACTGTGAGCAGGATTGTAAAGGTTCTGCTCAGCGCGGATATTACCGTAACCGCCCGAAAGTATGTCGGTTATGAGGACGAAACTGGCTATCATCATTACGCCGTTGATACGGCGAAAAACTATGAAATGGAGGAGATATAAATGGCAACAATAGGTCTTGACAAGCTGTTCTACGCTGAAATAACCGAGGACAGCGACGGCAGCGAAACCTACGGAGTTCCCGCTTCGCTTGCAAAGGCAATTTCGGCAGACCTCTCCGTGGAGCTTGCGGAAGCAACGTTATATGCCGATGACGGCGCTTCGGAAATCGTCAAGGAGTTCAAAAGCGGAACGCTTTCACTTGGCATTGACGATATAGGCAATGACGCGGCTTCGGTTCTGACGGGCGCTACCATTGACAGCAACAACGTGGTCATTTCCACCAGCGAGGACGGCGGCAAGCCCGTGGCTATCGGGTTTCGGGCGAAGAAATCCAACGGCAAGTACCGATACTTCTGGCTGTACAGAGTGAAGTTCGGAATTCCGTCAACCTCGCTTGCAACAAAGGGTGACAGCATTACGTTTTCCACGCCTACAATTGAAGGAACGGTCTTACGCAGAAATAAGCCGGACGGCAGCGGAAAGCACCCATGGAAAGCGGAAGCGACCGAGGGCGAGAAGAACGTTCCTGACAGTGTAATCACGGGTTGGTACAAGTCTGTATATGAACCAACATTCACGGCAAAGTCCGCTGAAACAGGCAAGTAACGGAGGTATGAGCAATGACGAATGAACGCAGTTCTTTAATAACCATCGGCGGTGAGCAGTACGAGATGATCCTCACCACCAGAGCGACAAAAGCAATTTCTAACCGCTACGGCGGACTTGACAACCTTGGCGATAAGCTGATGAAATCAGAAAATATGGAGATGGCTCTGGACGAGATAATCTGGCTGATAACTCTGCTTTGCAATCAGAGCATTGAAATCTACAATCTAAGAAACAGCGATAAAAAGCCGCTTCTCACCGAGAAAATTGTGGAACTCCTGACCTCTCCCGGCGAGCTTGCCGAATACAAGGACGCTATCACCGAAGCTATGCTGAAAGGCACAAAGCGCAATGTGGAAAGTGAGGATACATCAAAAAACGCAGTAACAGCCGGGTGAACGATGCAGAACTATTCACCCGGCTGTTCTATTATGGAACGGCGCAGCTGCACCTCGCTTCGGAAGAGGTGTGGCTTATGCCGTTCGGCTTTCTGATGGATCTGTGGGAGTGCCATAAGCAGTTTATGGGGATTGCTAAACCTAAACGTGAAGCGGATATTGACGAGGTTGTGCCGATGGAAATTTGATTGGAAAAGTGGTTGAAAAAAGTGGAAATGCGTGGTATAATATAATAATTGAAGGTTAACTTATGTATGATATTTAGGAGTGAGAGAAATGAATAGACAGATTGATTTTAATATGCTCATTGAATTGCAACGATTAGAGAATCTATCACAAACATATAAGTCAGAATTACGATGCATAAGTAAAACAATAAGAAATACAATTTGGAATGATAACAACTCTCTTAGATTATATAAATTGCTTCAAGTTACTAATGATGTGTATGAGTTTGTGATAAAACTCATAGACTTTTTTGACTTGTCGCTAATATATGAGTACATTAATATTTTGCAGAATTTTTCTTGGTTTATCGGTATAAGTTCAGAAGAAAGTTGCTTTGACACACTCAGAAGCACTGTTCAGATGGAAAATTCAAGAAAAGAAATAGAAAAACAATGGCAAGATATTAATGCTTCCGAAAATGGTTGTAAAAGCTTTAAAGAAATATTTGATGATGTGTTTTCAAATTGTATAGAAAAATACAGAGACAAATTCTTTCATAGGTTAACTGAAACTGATTGCTTATGCAGAGTAGTTAATGATACATATCCTATTAATAAAGAAAGATTTATACCTTGGGATTCCTCCTATAGTAATCGCTGGAATCCACCAGGAAAGGCGTATCTGTATTTATCATTCTCTGAAATAAATAAAGCATATTCTGCCGACCTTTCACTGAATGAGTATATTTGCTTGGAAGAGTATAGAGCAAAGAAGGGCAATACCTATTACTTTTGTGATTTTAAACCTGTTACAGATGGCTTGATTATGGATTTGTCGTATAATGATACAACACTTGCAGAAATAAGAAATATAGTTGATTCCCATTACAATGATGTAATTTCAAGCATGATCAAGGAACTATTAAGCGACACAAACAAATTGGAGAAGTACAAGAAAAATAGGGGACATTTGAAAAAAGATATATATAATTTGAGGCATAAATATGAAATAAAAAGACAAATCATAGAAGAATCGTTTGCAAAGCAGTATCTAAAAATGATATGCAGTTGTATCTATAAAAAGGTTGATGAATCAGATGAAAGCAAACGAAAAGAAGCTTATAAGTCTTTCCATGCAATTGCTTTGTATCTTGAGGAAAAAGGAATAGCCGGGATTATCTATCCTTGCACACGCACAAACAAAATTGTTGGCAAGAATTTGGTGTTGTTCAATAAATATGATGCCGAGCCAATAGAGAGTAGCATTAGAGAATACAAGTACCAGTGAGCGAATTGTTGTAAATTACTCAATCGTATGTCCAGCGGAGCAACTATATTGTTGCTCCTTTTCCTATATTTCCGAGCCGCAAGGCTCTTTTTTTATGCCATTTTCCCAAGGAGGTGACGCAGAATGTCCGACAATTTCGGTCTGAAAATAGGCCTTGAGGGCGAGCGTGAATTCAAGAAATCCCTCGCCGAGATAAACAACTCGTTCAAGGTCCTCGGCTCCGAAATGAAACTGGTGGATTCACAGTTCGATAAGAACGACAAATCCACCGAAGCCCTAACCGCCCGCAGCGAGGTTCTGAACAAGGAAATCGACAGTCAGAAGCAGAAAATCGAAACGCTCCGTTCTGCCCTTGCAAATGCCGCAGAGTCATTCGGCGAAAACGACCGCCGCACCCAAAGCTGGCAGATACAGCTGAACAACGCGCAGGCGGCTCTCAACGGCATGGAGCGTGAACTGAACTCCAACAATAACGCCCTTGAAAAGGCAGACAAAGGCTTTGATGAAGCCGGAGATGAAGCCAAGGACTTTTCAAATTCCGTCAAGAAAGCCGCCGATACCAGCGAGGACGCTGATGGAAAGCTGAGCAAACTTGGAGATACCGCAAAGAAAATCGGCGCGGCTCTCGGGGCTGCTACGGCGGCTGTCGGGACTGCCTGCGTTGCTGCAGGAAAAAAGCTGTGGGACATGGCGAATGATGTCGGCTCGGCGGGCGACCAGATAGACAAGACCTCGCAGAAAATCGGCATAAGTGCCGAAAGCTATCAGAAGTGGGGATATGTGTTCGAGCGCTGCGGCGCTGACGTAAACAACCTCCAGACGGGAATGAAAAAGCTGTCCACCGTCATTACGGACGCAGCGGGCGGCTCGGATTCCGCAGCCGAAAAGCTGTCTGCTGTCGGGCTTTCCATAGAGGAACTGAACGGAAAATCCCAGGACGAACAGCTGAGCATGGTGATAACCGCTCTGCAAGGCATGGAAGCGGGCGCAGAGCGTACTGCCGCCGCAAACGACCTCCTCGGAAAATCTGCTGTGGACATGGCGGCTGTTCTGAACACAAGCGTAGAGGAAACCGAACGTCTGAAGCAGGAAGCCGAGGATTACGGCATGGTTATGAGCAACGAAGCCGTAGCTGCGTCCGCTGCTTTTGAGGACAGCCTTACCAAGCTGTCGCACACGGCGGGCGGTCTGAAAAACCGCATGGTGGGAGAACTCCTGCCGGGAATAACGCAAATCACAGACGGACTTGCCGACCTACTTGCGGGTAATGAGCAAGCGTCAGAAGAACTGAAAAACGGCGTTACATCTGTTATCGACACTATCCGAACGCTGATTCCGCAGTTTGCAGAACTCATCACCTCGATTGCAGGAGCAGTCCTCGAAAGCGCTCCGGGTATCATCAAGGCGCTTGCTGATGGGCTGCTCTCGGCTATTTCGGAACTTACTCCGACCATCGCCAGAATCGTGACCGAGATAATCTCGGCTCTGGTGGGACTGCTGCCGCAAATCGTGTCAGCCGGAGCGGATATTCTGCTGTCGCTCATCAAGGGCATTGCGGACACGATTCCACAGCTTGTTCCGCAGATAGTTGCTGTTGTCGTGGAGATAGTGAAAACTCTCGTGGACAATCTGCCGCTTATTCTGGACGCAGCTTTACAGCTTGTGACGGGACTTGCGCAGGGCATTCTTGACGCTCTGCCCATTCTAATTGAAGCACTGCCACAAATAATCATGGGAATCGTGGACTTTCTCATCGGCGCGATACCGCAGATAATCGAAGCGGGAATACAGCTTCTAACCTCGCTTGTGACGGCTTTGCCGGATATCATTGCGGCAATCGTGGAGGTAATTCCGCAGATAATTGACGGCATAATCAAGGCGGTGATTTCCGCAATCCCGCTTATCATCGAAGCAGGAATAAAACTGCTCATCGCGCTTGTGCAGAACCTGCCGACAATTATCACGACCATCGTCGCGGCTATTCCGCAGATAATTTCAAGCGTTATTGACGCCGTTATCGGAGCGATTCCGCAGCTTGTTGCGGCGGGAGTTCAGTTGTTTATTGCGCTTATTGAAAACCTCCCGACCATCATCGTGGAAATAGTCAAGGCGATTCCGCAAATCATAGCGGGTATCGTTGACGCATTCGGCAGCTACTTCGGCAAGATGGCGGAGGTCGGCGGCAACCTGCTGAAAGGTCTGTGGCAGGGCATTTCTGACGCGGGCGCTTGGCTCTGGAATCAGATTAGTGGATTTTTCGGCGGTATTGTGGACGGAATCAAGGACTTCTTCGGAATACACTCACCGTCAAAGCTATTCGCCGATCTCGGCGGCTTTATGGCGGAGGGACTTGGCGAGGGCTTCGGCGATGAGATGAAGGACGTTTCAAAAAGTATGCAGAACGCTATCCCGTCAGATTTCGATTTGGATATGAACGGCACGGTTTCGGGCTTCAACGGAGTACAAACGCAGGCATTTGATGTAACAATTCCGCTGAGCATTGACGGAGTTCCGCTGACTAAGGTAATATCCCGAATACAGTGGAATCAGAACAAGGTTACGGTGAGAAATGCGGGGGCGGTGTGATGGTTGAGATAATCGTAACTGAAAACGGAAATGTTCGTGGTGTGTTTACGCGGGTGATTTCCGCATCGCTTACCGACAGCCTTAACGGAGAATGCACCTTTCAGTTTTCCGTGATTTCCTCAATGGCTTCGGAGATATTCACGGGACTTGAAGTGCAGCTGAAAAGCGACACTCTGAACTACCTTTTCAATGTAGTGAAAGTGTCGAAATCGCTCTCAAACGGCATTGCGATTTGCACCGTGGAGTGTGAGCACAAGTCCTACGAACTGAACAATGACGAATACAAGCTGACTGAATTTGACTTCGAGGGCGCTCCGGGTGAGTGCCTTATTTCTTTGCTTCATGGCACTTCTCTGACCGCAGGAATATGCGACCCGACCGTCCCGATAAAGCTGAAAATAAACCGAGAATGTACCCGCCGAGCCGCCTTAATGCAGCTTATCGCCTTATGCGGCGGCGAAATCGAGTACAACGGAGCAGAAATAAATATACGTTCCCACAGAGGTTCGCAAGATTACATCGGCATTATGGACGGTCGGAACGTTTCAGATTTGACTATGGAAACCGACAGCCGTTCCGGTACTACAAACTACGGGCTGACGCTCTACAAGAACGTCAATTTCTCGGTCGACGACAATGTGCAGATAGTGTTCCACCCGTTCAACCTCAACGTAAACACCCGCATAATCGCCATGAGTTTCAATCCGTTCAACCGCCGTGAAATCTCAATCGAGGTCGGAGATTACCGTCCGAGCATTTCGGACAATCTCTATCAGATGGAGCAGAAAACCAACGAGATACGCAAGGACGTGGGCGAATCCACTGCGGAACTGAAAACCGCAACAAACAGTGCGGATATTCCGGTTACAGACAAGTCGCAAAGGCTGTTCCGCATTACTTACAATGCGATTCAAGCGACATACGCGGCGTTCTGTTCGACCGTGAAATTCGTGATTTCAGCCGCAGGAACTCTTGCGTTTATTCTGAAAAAGAACGAAAACGAGGTCATGCGGTATGAGGAGTATTTCAGCGAGGGACCGCACACAAAGACTTATACATACCCGTTCACATCGGAGGTCGGTCAAAATACAATGTCGCTCAGCGTGGTTTCGGCTGACGGCGCAGAGGGTAAGTTCCCGAAAATGCAGACCTGGGGCTATGTGATGGGCGCTTACCTTGCAGGAGATACTCCCTGGGACGGCTACATTGAAGCCCGCGAGGACGAGGTTCGTTTTACTATGCGCCGAACCGTCAGAAAGTCGCTTGTTCGTACATCGGATACTCTGCTGTTTGAGATACTCAAGTCGCACAAATTCAAGTTCAGCGAAACTATGCCCGCTTTTGTTAAGCGTGAAAGAAACAGAAAAACGCTTGAACCCACCATCAGAGCGGTATTCCCGGACGCATGGAGTCCGAAGATAATCACACCGCCGCCAATCACCGTGGTGAACGTATCGAACAGAAAACTGTATCTTGAACTGCGAAATCCCGTCAAGACACAGCGCATTGAAACAACGGCATTCACAATGATAGTCACCACCGAAAAGGAAACAGTACGCTTGCAGCCGATTTCCGCAGATTTCGGCGTGGGGGATTTCAGCAGTACGATTTGGCTTGCGTTCGGAAGTTCCGTGATGAAAGACAGCGTTCAGAGCATTACTTTGCTGTATGACGGAGATGTCGGAAATCTGACTGATGTTCTGAATAACGCTCCGTGTGGCAGCTTCCAGACATCGTTTATTTACACACCGTATGAGGAGGAACAGAATGATTAAAGGTAAAGCGACCATTCAGCTTTTTGATGAAAAAACGGGCGAGGTAGTCCGTGAAATCCATGAGGAAAACATGATTACGAATGCCGTTGACACGATTCTCAACCCGCCGGACTACATTGAAATCGGCATGGATTCCGACAACGACCGCAGCTTTAATATGCTGCGTGATTTCGTGGGAAACATTGCCGATACTGCGTTCCGTGGGGTTATAGTCTGCCGTGACAAAATCCCCGAGGACGGCAATAATATGATGCTCCCGTGGACGAATGAGGAGATAGGCCACGCAGGAATCGCCAACACGAACACGGACACAAGCATAGGCACTTACAACGCTAACGAAAGCGGTCGCATTGAGAACGGCAAGGGTTACCGCCATGTGTGGGATTTCGCTTCGGACAAGGCGAACGGCGAAATCAGCTGCATCTGCCTTACCACCAAGGACGGCGGCACAAACGGAATGCACCATTCCTACTGGAATCTGTCCTGCGGGGGAACTGACATTAACAGCAGTTCTCTGGATTCGTTCAGGCAGGCGTATCATACTATTGTCGGGCGGTATATTCCGGATTCGCAGTTCAACTGTGGAGTTTTCAAGTGGTTTTACATGGGCAGGCTGGCCAATGGAAATGTGCGGCTCCTCGGAAAGCATATCCATGACGGGTGTATTTATGAGGTCGTTATGTTCGACCCCATGTCCATAAGCGTAAGCGCGGAAAAGCCGTTCTGCGGCATTATAAGCGTGAAGAAAGTCATAGAGCTGTTTCCGGCGGCGGAGCGTATTCCTAATTCGACCTATGATAACAGCTATCATCACGGAAGTTATTTTTACGACTGTAACACTACAAATGCGGACTATGTACCGCAGGAAGAAAAGGAAAAGCTGCGGCAGGATTGGGAGGATGCGCCCCAGTGGCTTGCGTATTTTCCGTATGTTATCGGCAATAAGATACATATTGTTGCGACCTCACGCTGCCATATCCATCACTATATTTTCAGTCTGTCCGACTACTCGCTGGTTTCAAAGAAAACCATCGAAACCGACACTCTGCTCCAGACGTATGGCGTAGGCTTTAAGTATGAGAGAATCAGCAATTCTTCATCGCAGTACAGATGGTTTTACGGTGCGGGTGTGAACGGAGATTACTGCAATGCGCTGAGCGCATTTGAGTGGGACGATAAGTATTTCGTCATTACAAAAAATCCGCTGATAGACGGGAAAGAAGCAAGCAGTACAAATAATTTTGGACAGTTTCGTGTATTCACCAAGGACGGCAAATCCACGGGAGAGATACTTCAGTATATTGCTGATGGGACGCTATCCAATATGACTTCGGCGAGCTTCTGGGGGTTCTATGTCGATGAAGCAACAAATACACCTTTGCTTGTATGTGACAGCTGTAATGTTCAGTATTCGCTTATAGCGCTTGAAGTAATAAAGAAGGATGACGGGTATGGTTGGTACAGAATGCGCTTTTCTGCGCCTACATACGGCTCGAGTTTGATGTGTTCATATGCAAACCTCATCAAGACGGACGGACTGAACCTACCGCTGTATATTCTGCCGTACTATCCGCATTCAACCGGCAGTCAGCATTTCTTCGGCTTTGCGCTTGGGATATGCAAGCTGTGCCTTACCACAATAAACAATCTGTCCGAGCCGGTGCGAAAACTGGACGGGCAGGTCATGAAAATAACTTACGATATCGTTGACGAACGATTGGAGGGTTTATTATGAGAGAATTCTGGAACACAATTCAGCTTATTTTTACGGCGGTCGGCGGGTGGCTCGGCTGGTTTCTCGGAGGGAGCGATGGGTTGCTTTTTGCGCTTATTGCCTTTGTGGTTATCGACTACATAACCGGAGTGATGTGCGCAATCTCGGACAAGAAGCTGTCAAGCGCAGTCGGGTTCAAGGGTATCTGCAAGAAAGTGCTCATTTTTGCTCTGGTGGGCTTGGGGCATATTCTTGATACTCGGGTTATTGGTGCAGGTTCTGTTCTGCGCACTGCGGTGATATTCTTCTATCTGTCGAACGAGGGTATTTCACTGCTTGAGAACGCTGCGCACCTGGGTTTGCCCGTTCCGAAGAAGCTGAAAGATGTGCTTGAGCAGCTGCATAAGCGCTCGGAAAAGGAGGACGATGATGAAGATTAAAGGCGTTGATTTAAGCTACTGCCAGGAGGGCATCAGCTTTCCTGCGCTGAAACAGGTGGGTGTGAAGTTTGCGATTATCCGTGCAGGCTTTTCCACGAAGAAAGATGTTACTATGGATAAGTTCGTGGTGGACTGCAAGAAATACGGCATTGACTACGGATTTTACTGGTACAGCTATGCTATGAGTATCGAGCAGGCACAGGCAGAAGCCGAAAAGTGCATTGAGGTAATCAAGAACTTATCTCCGACATATCCCGTATTCTTCGACATGGAAGAGAAAAAGCAGATCAGTGGTCTGAATACGGACACACGCACAAAGATGGCTATTGCTTTCTGTGAAAAGATAAGGCAGGCGGGATTAAAGCCCGGAATATATGCAAATCCGTCTTTTATGGAGAACTATTACGACAAGAACAGGATCATCGGCAAGTACGACATCTGGCTTGCCCACTGGACTAACAGCCCCAATTGTCCGTCAAAGTACAGCTACGGTCAGACTATGTGGCAGTGGGGACTTGACAGAATAGACGGATACGATGTTGACGGGGATATATGCTTTTTCGATTATGCAAAATCCGCTCACGAAAAGAAAACCGTTGATGAACTTGCCGATGAAGTTATTGCCGGCAAGTGGGATAACGGTGCGGAGCGTGAAAGATTGCTTACTGCCGCCGGATACGACTACAATGCGATTCAGAAAAGAGTCAATGAAAAGCTATACAGGAAAACTACCGATGAGATTGCAGTTGAGGTTATTGCGGGTCTGTGGGGGAATGGAGCCGAACGAAAGGAAAAGTTGACTGAAGCCGGGTATGATTATTCGGAGGTGCAGAAACGTGTAAATGAAATGCTCAGATAAAACTTAACAACTACAGTGATAATGCCCACCTTGGATTGATTTCCTTGGTGGGCATTATTTTTTTCGGACCGGATGACTATTTTTTCTCCAGTAGATATTGAGGTAATCCCTAGGATTGGAGGAAAGCTCAATGACAAATCAGCAAAAAGAACAAATACGAACAATGCGCTTACAAGGCGTCGGTTATATTAAAATAGGAAAAGCACTCGACATATCAGATAATACGGTGCGCTCATTCTGCCGCCGCAACGGTCTGGGTGACAAATCAAAGAATGCCGTGGCCTGTAAACAGTGCGGAAAGCTGATAAAAAACATTGCTAAGCAGAAACCGAAAAAGTTCTGCTCCGATTCCTGTCGAAATACATGGTGGAATGAACACAGGGATTGCGTCAACCGAAAAGCAAATTATGAATATACCTGTGCCTGCTGCGGACGTCATTTCACAGCTTACGGAAACAATCACAGAAAATACTGTTCTCATGCCTGCTACATAACAGACCGTTTCAGAAAGGGGCATACTTCTGATGAGTGACAATTACAGAAATCGGTTGGAAAGCTACCTTGCTTCCATGCTCCAGGCAAAACGAATGCTGTCGATGGGGATTATAACCCCGGAAGATTACGCCGATATTGATACAATTATGAACGAAAAATACGGTATATCTTCGTGTAGTTTATATTGCGGAATGGACTTGATATATGATGGCTTTAGAGGTAATATGTCACACTATAAGGAGGTGACGTTATGTCAGGAAAAATAACCATCGTATCAAAACCGCCAAAGCTGGAAAGAAAAAAGAGAGTAGCCGCCTATGCTCGTGTGTCGAGCGGTAAGGACGCTATGCTCCATTCGCTCTCAGCACAGGTCAGCTATTACAGCGACCTCATTCAAAACCACGGTGACTGGCTCTATACGGGTGTATATTCCGACGAAGCCAAGACAGGCACCAAGGATTCAAGAGCAGGTTTTCAGAATTTGGTCGCAGACTGCCGTGCCGGTAAAATTGATATGGTGATTACAAAATCCATCTCCCGCTTTGCACGAAACACAGTCACTTTGCTACAGACAGTTCGTGAGTTCAAAGCTCTGGGGGTGGATATTTATTTTGAGGAGCAGAATATTCACACAATTAGCGGTGACGGAGAATTGATGATGACGATTCTTGCTTCATACGCACAGGAAGAAAGCCGCTCGGCAAGCGAAAATCAGAAGTGGCGAATCAAGCGTAGTTTTGAATCCGGTATTCCCTGGGATAGGACTTTAATGGGGTATCGTATGGAAAACGAGCATTATGTTATTGTTCCGAGGGAAGCCGAAATCGTCCGCCGTATTTATAATGAATACCTTTCGGGCAGCGGCTACCAGCTTATTGCAAAACGCTTGAATGAGGAGGGTGTTCCGTCACGGTTTGGCGGTAAATGGAATCAGTCCGCAGTTTCACGAATACTCAGCAATCACACCTATACGGGTAATCTTTTGCTGCAAAAGACATTCCGTGAAAACCATATCACTAAACGGAAAATCTTCAATAACGGCGAACTTCCGAAGTATCTTGCTGAAGAAAGCCACGAAGCCATTGTTGACGAAAAAACTTTTCAAGCTGTTCAAGAGGAAAAGTCAAGGCGGGCGGCTCGGTTTAACAAGAAGTCTGTGCCAAAGAAAACATATCCCTTTTCAAGCCTTATGGTGTGCGATAACTGCGGCAAAAACTATCGCCGAAAGATCACAAAAACGGGAGCGGTCTGGGTGTGCGGAACATACAATTCACTTGGTAAAGCAGCTTGTGCGTCTAAGCAGATACCGGAGTCTACTCTACAGCAAGTCACTGCTGATGTCCTGGGTCAGAATGATTTTACTCACGAGTGGCTTTGCCACCGAATTCAGCATATTCGCGTCTGCAATGATAATACCCTGATTTTCTATTTCAAGGACGGTTCGGAAATTACTCGAATTTGGAAAGACCGCTCACGCAGTCAAAGTTGGACGGACGAGATGAAAGAAGCCGCCCGTCAGAAAACATTAGAAAGGAGCAAGCATAATGCCTAAAGTTACGATGATACCGGCGACTGTAAATTCCTTGACGCATCTGCCAAAGGCATCCGTGCAGAAAAGGCGTGTTGCCGGATATGCCCGAGTTTCAACTGACAGTGATGAGCAGTTCACAAGCTATGAAGCGCAGGTGGACTACTACACCCGATACATTCAGTCAAAGCCGGAGTGGGATTTCGTAAGGGTCTATACCGATGAAGGAATTTCCGGCACAAATACCAAGCGCCGCGAAGGTTTCAAGGAGATGATAGCGGACGCATTGGCGGGTAAAATCGACCTTATTGTTACAAAGTCGGTCAGCAGATTTGCTCGAAACACGGTTGACAGCCTTGTAACTATCCGAAAGCTGAAAGAAAACGGCGTTGAGTGTTATTTTGAAAAGGAGGGTATTTACACCTTCGACGGCAAGGGCGAACTGCTCATAACCATAATGTCCTCACTGGCGCAGGAAGAAAGCCGCAGTATTTCCGAAAACATTACGTGGGGTCAGCGCAAGAGCTTCGCTGACGGCAAGATTCATTTGGCATATAAGCATTTCCTCGGTTATAAAAAGGGCGAGGACGGACGGCCTGCCATTGTCGAGGAAGAAGCCGTCGTTGTTCGGCTGATTTACAGATTATTTCTTGACGGCAAAACCCAAGCAGGAATTTGCAGGTATCTTGAGGACTTGGAAATACCGTCACCAAGCGGTAAGGCAAAGTGGAGCAAAACCACAGTTACCAGTATTCTGACAAATGAAAAATACAAGGGTGACGCACTTCTCCAAAAGTCTTTTACAGTAGATTTTCTGCAAAAGAAAACAAAGCTAAATGAAGGCGAGGTGCCGCAGTATTATGTTGAGGGCAGCCACCCCGCCATTATTGAACCTGATGAATGGAATCACGTCCAAGCTGAATTTGCCAGACGAAAAGCACTCGGCAACGCATACAGCGGAAAAAGCGTACTCTCTGCAAAGCTGGTTTGCGAGGACTGCGGCGGGTTCTTCGGCTCAAAGGTCTGGCATTCCACCGACCGCTACCGTCGCACTGTTTGGCAGTGCAACAATAAATTCAAAGGCGGTGAACGTTGTCTGACGCCAACTGTGGATACGGAAACCGTACAGCAGCTCTTCATAAAAGCCTATAACCAGATGATGGGAAATAGAAAGCAAATCATTGAGGACTGCGAACTGATGCGCAAAAAGCTGACCGATTTCAAGTCACTAGACGCCGATATTGAGCGTCACCTTGAGGAAACGCAGATTGTTGCCGAACTTGTCAAGGCTGCAGTTAAGGATAATGCAGTCACCGCACAATCGCAGGAAGCGTACTTGAAAAAGTATGAATCACTTACCAAAAGGTACGAAACAGCGGCTGCAGAACTGGCACGCCTGCAAAACCTCCGTACCCTCCGCAGTCAAAAAGATAAGGCTGTAGCGCTTTACATAAGAACTCTGAAAAAACAGCCGACCGTATTGAGCGAGTGGAACGACACTTTATGGACTGTGATGGTAGAGAAAGCAATAGTCCACAGGAACAGCGAGATAACCTTTGTATTCTACAATGGTACTAAGGTTAAAGTGAGGCAATAAAACGATCGCTCTACTAAAAATCAATGCCATCTCAATAAAATCAAACAGTAAACACCGCCGCATAGAGAAGCTACTCTCTGTGCGGCGGTGTTCCTTCATATTTTCTTATCGTACACGATGCACTGCTTCACCGGAAGCCTCAATTACGCTCAGACCAATTTTTTCTTTCTTATGATACTGATTGCAACGCTCACGACATTCCAGAGCAGAGAAGTGCCTGCAACGGATACTGCCGCGGTTGCAAGCGGCTTGGAAACATTAACGTTGTCGCTGATAGCGGAAATATTGCCCGCGTCCAACGTCGTATTGTCAGTCAGTGTCAGAATCAGGTTGCCGTTGTCATCAATGCGGCAGCCCTTGATTCCGATACCGTTCTTTCCGTCAACGCCGTCCTTACCGTCTTTTCCGTCCGTACCGTTCTTGCCGTCAGTGCCGACGATTTTACCGAGATTGGTAACAACGCCATCGGTAAACGTGATAATCAGATTGCCGTCGGCATCAATTTCAGCCGATTGTATTCCGTTGCCGTTTGAACCGTCTTGACCGTCCTTTCCTGCGTCACCTTTTTCTCCGGTGACTTTGCCGAGGTTGTGTACAGTACCGTCTGACAGTGTAATGATAAGGTTGCCGTTTTCGTCAACAACAGCATTCTCAATGCCGACTCCGTCAGCACCGTTTCTACCGTTTTCACCGTTGCTTGCGTTTACCTTGCCTGCATTATGCACAGTGTCGTCAGTCAGAGTGATTATGAGGTTTCCGTCATCATCTATCGCTACCGACTTAACGCCTATGCCTGTATCTCCCTTGTCGCCTTTGTCACCCTTATCGCCTTGATTGCCCTGTTCACCTTTATCTCCTGTTACCTTGCCTGCATTATGCACGGTGTCATCGGTCAGTGTGATAATAAGATTTCCGTCCTCGTCGATAGTTACCGACTTAACGCCTACACCTGTAGCGCCAGTATCACCCTTGTCGCCTTGGTCGCCTTGGTCGCCTGTATCACCCTTTACATCTGTCACAATAACAGTAAGGAGTATATCGCTGTCTACAGTAAATGTTATTTCGTTTTTGTTTGTTTCGGAAAGCAGCTCGCCGCCGATGTACCAGCCCTTGAGAATAAAGGTCGGGTCAAGCGTCACGGTTGCTGTAAGCCGTGTTCCCTCACGAAGCTTGTCACCGCTTGAAATCTTTTCTTTATCGTTTTTAACCGAAAGGATACAGCCATCAATAGTTGTGGGGAATGTGACCGTATATTCCGGTATCTCCTCGATTTTCACCAAGATATTGGTATCCGCCTTGATTGCGCCGGTTTTATAGGTATAGCTGCCGTCGCCGTTGTCGATCCAAGAAGCCGCGTCCGCAAGGCGGTAGTTTTCATTCGGCTTGACTGTAACGGTGATCTCATCTGCGTAGCGAACGGTATTACCACTTACAAAATCTTCGTTTCCGTTTTTAACAGTCATATCGGCATTTTCGATGCTGTCTACTGTAACCGTATATTGCTCGATTTCGGTGAAATACACCTGAATGTCGGTTTTGGTATCCATAACGATTTCATAATCGTACTGACTGTACAGCTTATCATCGGTTGTTACGGTGTCGACCTTGTCGTCACGGGTAATGACGAGCTTCTGCACTCTGTAATTTTCTGCCGCCTGTGCGGTAAGAACAATTTTTGTGCCGACAATAACACCCGTACCCGACTGATAACCCTGCTTGGTCACCACGGCACCGGTCTGTTCACCGCTTGCGGCAGAATAGGTCAGCTTTAAACGAACAGGAACATCAAATTCTGCACCGATCTCAGTGTCCTTTGTAATAGTCATAGTGAAGCTTTCGCCGCTTTGTCCCTCGGCGTCATCCGTCCATGCGCGGAACTTGCAGCCCGCGTCCGTCATGACGGTGAAGGTCAGCTTGGAATTTACAGGAACATACACGCTGTTATTCTCATTCAGAGTAACGCTGTCGCCGTTTGCATCGGTGATTTCCACCGTACCGCCCTCTGCCGGGAGATTGACCTTTACAAGCCTGCCGATTTCAGAAAGACTTACGAATTCTGCCTCGACTGTGTATTTTTCGGAAGCAAGCCCCAATGTATAGCTGTTAGAGCCTGCCGCGTCTATAGTTTCGGTGGTGCCACTTGCGTCGGTAATTTTCCATGATTTCAGTCCGTAGCCCTTGCCGGGTACGGCGGTAAAGGTCACATTATCGGTAACCGTGCCGCCGGGGGCATTCAGAGGAACATCGCCCACCGCCGCGCTGACCGTACCAATCACCGTGCCGTCTGCCGTGTAGGTATCGGTAAATGTGATCTGAGCGGAATTTATTGCTCGCTTGGTGGAAACACGCATATTGGCTTCACCGTTCAGGGTAAAGGCACATTCAATAGTTCCGTCTGCTTCCGGCGTGAATATCATTGATTCTCCGCCGTTGTCGAGGGTCAGGGACACAAGCTCATACTGTCCGCTTTTCGGAGTAACCTTTACCTTGATGATCTCGCTCTCGCTTATCTCATCTCCCGACTTGATCTCAACATTACCGAGATGGCGCACCTTGATGTCGGCGGCATTTTTGTTATCCACCGAGTAGTTTACCTTATAATCTCTCTTTGCCGTGGTGACCTCGGCAATATTCGACCATGCGCTCTCCTTTTCTTTGCCGTCCATCTTGCAAACGGAGGTAACAACAAAGCTAAAGTCGGTGTTGGTTTTTATGTTTTCAATGTCATAGGAGGTCGTGTCGGCGGAGAGCAGATCGGAAATTTTCGTATACTCGCCGTTTTCCACGCTGTACACATAGTAGCCCTCCACCTCCGGCCAGCCCGGAGTCTTGTCGGGCTGAGACCAGGTAAGGCGAACTGCATCATCTGCGAACAGTTCAGCTTCCAGATCATCTACCGCAGGAGCGGGTGTGCTGACATTTGACAGGCTGTAGCCGATAAAGACAGTCTTGTTGCCTTCCTCACCGTAGAGGTGACGGAACCACTGTCCCAGCGTCCAGTCGAATGTGTACTGCGTGTAAATGCTTGCGGGGATTCCCTCCTCGGCAAGAGCAGGACCGTCAATATCATTGACTGCACCGATGCACCCCTGCGAGGAGGTTTTCGTGGTCGAAACGCCCGAACCGTTGCTGTAGCTCAGACTGGTTTCAAAACCAACATCATGCGAGAATAGTATACCATCGCCGAATACACCGAAGCTGATGGAGAAGTTGAAGTAAAATCCGTGAGAAATCTCCTCAGAAACCGATTTGATATTGCTCTTTGAATAGGAAACCTCATTCAGACCTCCCGCATAGCCCAGACGGATAGTGTTCTGGCTGAGCTGCTGAGCGCCGAGTGCACTGTATGCGCCCCAGCCCAGCTGATTGTACATATAAGGGTTGCCCTCGTTGCCGTTCAGCCAGTTTTCCTCTTCGTTGATCTGCTCAAGGGGATAATAGCAGGCTTCGTCTTTTGAGGTCTTATCCGACTCCTTAGTGATGGCGCGATTGCCCTTTTTCTCCATATAGGAGTTGTATTCTTCAGCAAAGCTGTTGTAGTCGTCAATGCTCATCTGCTGATACACCGGTTGCTGTGGGATAGACAGGCTTATTGCCGTTTCGTCCGACCACTTGCCGTTTTCATCCAGCACCTCATAGCAGTAAATGAATACCGGCGTTCTTGCAACGAGTGCCGTATTATACGCCTGCGCCTTGACGGTCATGGCGTATTCGGTTTCCAGTGCTTCGGAAAAGCTCTTGCTCCATTCAAGAGAATAGCCGGCAGAGATCTCCAACTCAAAAGGCGCAAACAGTCCGCCGTAGCTGTAGGACATACCCACGCTGTAGGAAACATTTTTTGAAGAGGACTGCTCCAGCTCGTAGCTTTCGGTTATGGTATAGTCGGTCTCGTTATTTGCCGAATCGCCCAGTGCCGCAAAGTAGGGCGCCGCCTGCATAACTGCCTTGACCTCGGGGTCGCTGTAGGCGTAGCTCACGCCCTTATATCGTGCGATAACGCCGTCCTGGTCACGGTCGCAGGCAGTCAGCAGTACCTGTGCACCGCCGCCCTTATAACCGCCGTCTGCTTTGTTCGGACCCCAATCGGAGAGTGTTGTTTTAAAGCCGGTAGCCGCGCCGTAATCGGCGGCAGTATCGTTATAAGTGGCGGAAATCAAACCTTTTTTGAAAGAATAAGTATCGTCTCCGTCCCGGCAGGAAGTCACAAATACGATTTGCTCTCTGCCGGCATTGTTGCCGTCAAAATTACCTACAGCAACCGAGCGGATGAATTCTTCGTGCCCGCCGAGCGCACCGTCAAATTGAAAGCCGCTCATTTTATAGCCCTGGGAGGCAACCATGTTTAATTCGCCGGTAGCGGTGTTGTATGTATACAGCGTGCCGTTGATAAAGATAAAATCTGCGGCACTGGCTCCGTTATAAGCAACCGCCTCCACCGCTAAAGGAGAAACAATGTCTTCGCCATCGGTGCTTTTATATGTCCACTCGTTTGTTGACATGGTTTTGTAATCAGATTGAATAAAGCCATTGTTTTTGTTGTTCAGAAGCGTTGTATAGGCAAGATAGCTTTCATCTGTTTCACCGTAACCTTCGATTTCAGCCTTAATACCTGCAACAACAAGGTCGTCGTAACCGTCATTGTTGATGTCACCTGCCGTTATATTGCAGGCGTTCATACTACTTGACGACTGTACTTCTCCGTCGGAGAGCTTGCCCTCGGGGCAGACATAGAAAGATTCATCTGCTTTCTGATTGATAAAAGAGCCTTCCTTCGGCATAGTGCCGCCGTATTTGATTTTTACCTGCGGGCGGTATACATTTTTGTTGTCGCTCGTTATGCAGTTTACATGGAAATACGAAAGCACGGCAAGGTCATCTATATTGTCGCCGTTGAAATCACCGACCACCATTTTTACGCTCAGCTTGTGCATGGCGTTATACAATGTATCTTGTTTTGAGCCGCCGATGCTGTCGTTTCTTGCACCTTTTACCGATTTTCCGCTTTGGTATGTCTCAATATAGAGGTCGTGAAGCAGGTCATAGCCCAAAGATCTGCCATCACCTGTGGTTGTATTATTGTGATTACTAGTCAACTTATTGCCGTCAGCATCGTAACGCAATTCCCAGAGGAGACTACCGACATTATTTATATCTTGGTAAAGGTCGGTAGTAACCCATGTTGCCGACTTTTTTGTGCCGGGTACATAGACAATAACGGTTTCCTTGCCATCATTATCGAAGTCGCCGGCGACGACATCAAGAAGTGCGTTTGTCTCATAGCCGTTGACCTGAAAGTCTCCGTCGGAATCTGCGATCCAGTCGAGGGGAAAATTAATAATATAGGTGCCGCACTGCTTACCCGTTACGGTATTGGACAAAATGGCATAAACTTGTTTGCGTGTTCTGTGAACCCCGACATAGACAACATAGTCTTTTCTTCCGGAACCTGTAGGGTCAAATGCTACCGACTGTATAAACGAAAGCTGTTGAATACTACTGGACAAGCTCAAGTCCGGCAGAGAGCCGTCCGATGCGGTGTTGTTATTTGATATAAAGCTTAGCAGGCTTTCCGCCGTTCCCACATCGGCAATTTTTCCGTTGACCGATGATGCGGTGGTTTGCAAATAAAAAAGCTCGTTTTGCTCCACCATCGCAAACGGGCGGTCAACATCGTATCCGTAGGGGTTGGTCGTCTTGTCGTACCCCGCGGGGACGGTGTTTTTCATCAGTGAATTTGCCGCATCAGATGAAAAGGTCGGACTGTCCGAGCCGTCCTCGGCAAATGACGAAAACGGCAGACTTGCGGCTATCATCGCAACAGCGAGTACCGCACTTATCGCTCGTCGAAAAATGAATTTCTTGTTCATAGTTCATACTCCTTCTAAATTGGGTTTACCGCATACAGCGGCAGAATAGAAAATAAAAAAATGAGTCATATAGCTCTTATTAAATATTATATCATAATGCGGAGATTTCGGGCGTGTCGTTTACGCTGTATTGTTGTCGTTTACGTCGCAGAGAATTACACAAATAAAATATCGCTTGTCAAACGACGGATTTTAATGTAAAATAGTATACGGACAATCGGCACAATGAATTTTACTGTAAACGGGAGGTTTCTCGTCATAATGGAGAACAATATACAAAAATCTTTACGGTGGATATGCACGGCACTGTTTCCGATCCTTTGCATCGGAATGATATGGTTTTTGCAGAATTTCACTAAGCTTGATACATCTATACAATATATAGACTGGCAAACTGCCGTCAAAATCGGACAAGATGATTCGCTCACCGAGCTTGACTATTCCGTACCACCTGAAACAGGTGAAAGGTTTCGGCTTGAAACAGTCATTCCCGCAAACAGCAAATACGGTAATCTGGTATTTGAAACGGCAGGAATGAATCTGACGGTCAGCATAGACGAAAAAGCGGTGTGGCAGTCCGAGACACTTGTACCCGAGGGGGCGGCAGGGCAGGCCCAGGCGATTATTCCGCTGCCGCTTAATACCGAATGTAAGCTTACCGTTATCGGCACGGTGACCGACACGACAAGCATTATTTTCCCGCCTTTTCCACGCTTTGTGCCTGTAGATGCGGAAGAAATCGAAAGCTACGCCTATGCGAATTATTACAGCATTCCAGCAGGTGCGACCGCTTTCATATCGCTGATGATCGCAGGTCTGTTTCTTTTGGGAATTGCGCGCAAAAATGCTGATTGGAGTCTGATACCGCTTTTCCTCGCCTCTGTGGGGCTTACTATGCAATGGATCACCAAAGGAATGGGACATCATTTTCTCGATGACGGATTGGTCGATTTCCTTAATCGGCAGGAAATAGGCATTCTGTTGCTTGTGCTTTTGATAGTATATCTTGTGATGAACAGACAACGTAAATTCTGGAAATACTTTGGGGTTTCCGCCGCCGTAAGTGCCGTTACATTGGCTGTCGCATACATGGTATCGTTTTTCACAAACAGCCGCCTTTCAAAATATATCGGCAGGCTGATCTCAGATGTCACGGAGTTTTATGATTATTCAGGGCTTCTGTATTGGATCACCGTCTGGACAGTCGCCGTATGTGCGGTCATCTCCGCCTATGCCGTAACACGTTCGATCATTTCGCAGCAGATGGAAACCAAAACGCTCCGTCTGCGCAACGAGCTTATCATGAACAGCTATCATGCGATAGAAAGCAAGGTGACCGACAGCGCCGCCATTCGCCATGAAATGAAGCATAAAATAATCGCCCTTGACGCACTGTATCAGAAGGGCGATTATAAGACGCTGGGACAGCTGATCGGAGATATAAAACAGCAAAACGATCATCTGGCACAAACGCAGTTTACCGAAAATTTCACGGTCAATACGATCTTGCAGGACGCCGCTTACCGTGCGGCACAGTCCGACATCAGATTTGATGTGCTCGTTTCTGTTCCGCCGCAGCTGACTGTTGCCGAAAGCGATTTATGCGAGCTTTTGATGAATATGCTTGATAATGCGTTGGAAGCCGCCGCGGAGGTTACCGACGGAAAACGGTTTGTCCGCTTTCAAATTGAAACAAAGAACGGCTTTCTTGCCGTCAAGTGTGAGAATTCATATTCCGGAAAGCGTAGACAAGACGCAGACGGCAACTATCTCACAACCAAAAATGATGCCGAAACCCACGGCTTCGGCTTAAAGCTGATGAACGCCGTCGCCGTTCGCTATCACAGCATTCTGGATATATTCACCTCGGAGGATCGGATCTTTACCGTGCAGACAGCACTTAAGCTACCTAAAAAATAAATATTAAGAGGTCACCGCCGAATATAAGCGGTGACCTCTTTGTTATTGATTTATATATCGCACAAATGCGCTTTGAAAGGCTTTGTAATAGGCTCTTCCCACCGGGAGCGTTTCGCCGCTTTGCAGAGAAAGCTCCGTTCTACCGATCTCACGCACCTCATTCAAATTCACAAGATAGCTGTTATGACAGCGGGCAAATTGCGCCGCAGGAAGTTGTTTTTCAAAATCCGAAAGCGAAAAATAATAGGTGCTGTTACCTGTACTTTGGTGGATTACTATGCTGTGATTATAGCTCTCGACATATCGTATGTCCGAAAAAGATAAATGCACCAGTTTATTTCCGATGTGAACCACAACGGTTTTCGGTATGTAATTCAGCTTCAGATCAGTGTGGATCGCACTTGCCAGTGCTTCCCGCCGTACAGGCTTTAAGAGAAAATGAATAGGTTGAACGCCGTATCCTTCGCTAAGATAATCCTCACACGCTGTCACAAAAATGATTGACACCCGATTACCTTTTTCTCTTAAAGAACGGGCAAGTTCCATACCCGTCATGCCGTCCATCTGAATATCCAATATCAGCAGGTCAAAGGGGCAGTTTTCGCTGTTAAGCCGTTTTTCAAGCTCTTGAGCCGAACAAAAAGGCTCAAGCTCATATTCAACACTGTCATCAGTTAAAATATCACTACAAAGAGAACATAAATTTTCTCGTATTATATCATCGTCATCGCAAATTGCGATACGGTATGCGTCCATCTTCTCACCTGCAAATTCGGAATTATTATATGTTATTATACCACAAATCAAATCGGCGTCAGCCGACACGGCGGAACGCCGTGCTTTTGTCAACAGACAAAAGGATTTGACGGAAAAATGTTCTCAGACTTGCGGTGCTCCGCAAGCCGTGCAAAGCACGGCAAAATCCGCTTTCGGCGGATTTTATGTCTGAGGTTATTATATCATATTTTCGAGCAGATTGCAACCGGGACGGTATAGTGGTTTGCTTATTACAGGTCAAAGGTCGGCTTTCTGCGGCTTTTTGTTAATTTTAGGAATAATTAAAATATGCACACCCCTTTGCCGAAAATGCACACCCTCACGACCTTTCGTTAAATAGTATAAAGGTAAAAAATAGAAAAGGCTCTGCGGTGACAGTTTTTCTGTCACCGCAGAGCCTTCTTTCGTTAAATTGTATCGATAAATCCCATTAAATAAAGACTTTCGGATAAAGAAAACGGACACCAATCCCGATACGCTTTGTATCAAAATTGGTGTCCTGTTATGGTCGAGGTGACAGGACTCGAACCTGCGGCATCCTGCTCCCAAAGCAGGCGCGCTACCACCTGCGCTACACCTCGATATTTTTATATCAACTTTTTTCTTATATCTCTGTTTCCTTCCCTGCTTTGTCCGCCCTCTTGCGGTTCCCGTAATCTCTTCTCGGCTCAATAATGAGCCTCGACATTCCGACCGCTGCGCCTAAAAACGCTCGCTTTTTCTGCCACCGGCAGCGCTCACGTTTTTTGCCCAAAGCAGGCGCGCTACCACCTGCGCTACACCTCGATACTGCTATTATCCGAATACAGCTTTAATATTATATCATAATAAATTCCTCTTGTCAACTGCTTCAATTTGATTTTGATTTATGATTGTTGGTTTTAATAATGCGTTACAAAACACAAAGTTTCCCTCTGAATAGGACGGATACGATTTGTTAACAACAGAATTATAATACGTAATCCCACCTCGCCCACCAAATCCCAAAAAGAAAAACCCCCTCAATCGCAGTGACAGAGAGGATTTACGCATGGCTGGGATAGCGGGATTTGAACCCACGAGTGACGGAGTCAAAGTCCGTTGCCTTACCGCTTGGCTATATCCCAGTATAAACGAATGCCGCCGGCACTATAAGCCAGCGCAGGCGGCATTCGTTCTTAATAAATATGGGGTGGGAGATGGGACTCGAACCCACGATCTTCGGGACCACAATCCGACGCGTTAACCAGCTACGCTACACCCACCATAAATGGCACGCCACACAGGATTCGAACCTGTGACCTACCGCTTAGAAGGCGGTTGCTCTATCCAGCTGAGCTAGTGGCGCATGGTCTGCATTTTCATATTTATCAAAATAAATAAGTTTTCACTTTCGTGAAAACTATGGAGCGGGTGATGGGAATCGAACCCACACAACCAGCTTGGAAGGCTGGGATTCTAGCCATTGAACTACACCCGCATATTCATTAACTGCTTTAAAAGCACGCATCTCATTGACGCTTGTATATTATAACACAATAAAAATGAAATGTCAAGACTTTTTTGAAAATTTTTCGATTTTCTTTTACAGCTTAAAATTGCCGCCATTTCGTGACAGTAAACGTCCCGTAAAGCAGATACATATTTTATTATTTGCCTCACATCATATCCATCCCTGCCCTTTTAGCGAGGATAGATATGACGTTATCGGCATTTAAGTTTCATCGCTTATCTAGCTCTAAAGCCCCTTGGCATCCTTCAGCGTGATACCGTTTTCACCGAGTGCGATCTTATGGTCAAGACCTACGAACTTGCCGTTTTCCTGCCACAGAACTTCCTTTACAAATGCGTACTTTTCTTCGTCCCACGTTGAAAAATCATCAAGCACAAGTCCGCCCGTATCGCCCGAATTGGCATTGTAGCACCAGAACGTGTGGTTAAGATGGTTCTCGCTTATCAGACGGCGCATACAGGTCATCCATTTAAGATTAGGCTCCTTCATAAATCCGCCCCATTCTCCTATAAGAAGCGGTGCGGTATTGTTCTTGTAGATGAAGAACCAGTTGTCCTGCCAGCAGTCCCGCATAAGGCTGTCAAAATCATAGTCGCCCTCAAACCACGGCTGCTGATAAACTGTAGGACCGTAGTCGTGCGGAGAATACACCAGCTTGTTCTGATATTTTCCGAGATCGACAGGAAAATCCTTTACGCCCCTGAGATTACCGCCCCACCAGTTGAAATAGTAATCATCGTCATTTGTCGAGCTGAAATCCTTGTTGCTCTTAATATCTGTCGGATATATCTCGGTACCCTCTACCATTATAAGCACATTCGGATTCTTGGCAAGTATTCTTGATGCGGCAGTTTCGGCAACATATTTCCAGTTGTTAGCCGAATCGGAATCGTTCCATATCGCCGCTTTATCCGCTTCATAGGGCTTGCCGTGCGGCTCGTTCTTGAGATCGTACGCTATTATCGTATCATTATCCTTATAACGTTCCGCCATCCACTCAAGCGCCTTGTAATAATCCTCTGCGCTTACCTTGTCGGTATACCAGAGATTCACCGTATGTCCTGAAGCATTTGTTTCTGCGGAATGGATGTCCGGCATAACCTTAATACCGTTCTCCTCCGCCAGCTTAAGAAAATAATCGAATATCTGAAGGCTGTTCATACTGTTAAGCTCTGTGTTGTAGGCATTGTTGTAGTTTGCCTTGGGATATTCTCCCGCCGCCCACGAATTTATAAGCTCAGCCGACATCGGCACACGGATAAGGTTGAATCCGTGATCGGCAATAGCCTTTACGGACGACTTAAGCTCACTGTTCCATAAGCCGTCGAATGTATTCGTGCCGGTATTATATCCAAACCAGTTCACACCTGTAAGCCACACCTGCTTACCGTCTTTATCAAGGATTTTGTTTCCGTCCGTATGAAGCCAGTCGTCACCTTGTTCGCCGTCCTTGCTCCTTTCAAGCAGTGCATCAACATCTGCTTCGGAAGTGCCATTACCGTTTGCATTCTGATTATTCTGATTATTCTGATTTACATTTCCCGCTTTAACAACGCACTGCGTTTTGTTAAGCTCTGCCCTGTTTATTTTCAGTTCTTTGTCCGTATTCAGATTACAGCCGATAACCACAGTGGAGCCGTGCTGAATATCCCCGTTATATTCGGCATTTGTCACAGTTACTGTATTTCCGTTTTGGCTGTATGTGCCGTTCCAGCCCTCACAGCCTTTAAGACCGTCTATTTCAACGATTAGTTCCCAGCCAGAAATTCCGCTGTTTGTATTGTTGGTGATACCAAACTGAACCCCGTAATTCAGATTTCCGTCGTCGCCCCACGAATTATCTACGGAATATTGCAGGATGATGCCGTCTTCCGTTACAGCGCCCTGCGAGCTGTCTGTCGAAATATCACTCTGCGTGCTTTGTGGTAATGATGAGCTTTCGCTGTTATCTGCGGATGTGCCGCTCTGTGATGATGACGATTCATCAACGGTTTTCCCTCCCGCAAGAATCACTGCGAGCGTTACCGAAAGCCCTATTATCACCGCCGCCATAGCCGCTATAATTACAATAAGCCATTTAGGCACTGCCGTCTTAACGCCGGCTTTTGCCGCTTCGGTCGTGCTTTCACTCTCAGCCGATATTTCAGGGCTGTTCTGCTCCGGATTTTCTTCCGTTTGCGAAACATTTGTATTCTTTTCTTCCATGATATATTCCCTTTCAGATATTTATTCCGTTACGAAAATCTCGTATTCTCCGCCTTCAATTATATCCGACAATCCGTAAACCACACTGCTCAGCACATATTCCCCGTCATTGATATATATTTCTATCAGATTGCTGTCGACATATATTTCGAGCCTGTTCCCCTCTTTCACAACAGGTGTTTTTGCAATAAGCCTGTAATTTTTATCATTTATAAAAACCGCTGTACGATCAGTTATGATAATATCATCTTCACGGCGGATGATATAACCGCCGATATTTATGCTCTCCCCGTTGTTTATTGCTGTTTTCAGCATATATCCCGATTTATGCGAGGGCTTGCCGCTCTTTTTTGAAAAGGCTTTTCTTATGTTCGGGTGAGGTGAAAAATATATGTGATTATTTCTTATGTCAACCACACGAGGTATACACATCATACCTATGCGTTTATTCTCATTATCGCCTACCGCTTCGGGCATTCTCGCCCACGCAATAACTACACGTCTGCCGTTTTCGTCCGTATTGCTCTGCGGCGCATACAGGTCTATGCCGTAATCAAACATACTGTATTCATCGCTCATAGTCATTTTACAGCTTTTTTCGTCAAAATCCGCAAAACAGCATATCGCCGCTGAATCATACGTCATATTATCATCAAGTATTCCGATGGGTGAAAAGATTACTACGCCTTTACCGTTGACTTCAAAATAATCCGGGCATTCCCAGATACAGCCGAATCCTCTTTTTTCGCAATAATTCACATATTCCCAGTTTTCGAGATTTTCGCTTTTGAAAAACAGGAATCTTCCGTTGTTGTCATAGGTGCTTCCTACTATCATATACCACGCATCACTGCCACGCCATACCTTAGGATCTCTGGTGTCGGATTCCGAGCCTGAAGTGCTGTCACGCAAAGGTTGAATTATCGTAGTTTTCGCATTGAAATTATCAAAGGTATATCCGTCTTGCGAAACAATCTTCATCTGTGACGCTATAAAGCCGTAATTCAGTGCGCAGTTGATATTTTCGGGATCTTCCTCACGATAATTTATGCCGGTATAAAAAATGTGCATTTTCCCGTCATGCTCGACCGCACTGCCCGAGAAGCATCCGCTCCTGTCATTTTTCTTGGTAGGATAAAGAGCTATCCCCTTATGCTCCCATGTAACAAGATCGTCACTTACAGCGTGTCCCCAGTGCATTCTGCCCCATACCGGCGCATAGGGAAAATGCTGATAGAACAAATGGTACTTACCTTTATAATATATAAATCCGTTGGGATCGTTTATCCAGTTTGACGGTGATTTCAGATGTATCTTATCCACAAAAAACTCCTTTTCTCATTCGTAAACAAATTTTTCTTACCGTATATCGTCCGATATAACAATTCGCAGAGCCTGCGACAGCTCTGCGAAAGCATTATTGCCTGCTTTATTTTTTAGTAGCGGCATCCTGATTGTCTTTTTTCAGATGCACATCAAGCTGATTATAGGGTATCTCGATACCGTTCGCATCGAACTGCTCCTTGACCGCTTCGTTAAGGTCAAAGTATACCGTCCAGTAGTCGTCAGCCTTTACCCACGGATAACAGGTTATTCTTACAGCGCTCTCGGCAAGTTCGGTTATCCTGATTTTCGGCTCAGGCTCTTTAAGTATAAGTTCGTGAGCGTCTGTGATGCTTTTGAGGACTTCCATCGCCTTTCTGAAATCGGCATTGTAAGAAATCGTATATACCATATCCACACGCCTAATTCCAAGCGTTGTATAGTTGGTGACCTTCTTTGATGTTATCTGCCCGTTGGGATAGAAGATAGCTTTATTATCGTATGAATGAAGCTCGGTGTACCACATATTGATTGCTTCAACCGTACCCTCGACATCATCGACCTTGATGTAATCTCCTATTTTGAACGGCTTTGTGAGCATTATGCTGAATCCGCCCGCTATATTTGAAAGGCTGTCCTGAAGCGCAAGTCCGATGGCAACGCCTGCCGTACCTATCACCGCTATTATAGAAGTCATCGGAACGCCGAGAACGGCGAGAACAATAGTAGCAAGCAGCGCATAAAGCAGTATTCTGACCAATGAATAAATAAAGCGTGAAACAGTCTTGTCGATAACATCGTGTTTCATACCCCTGCTCATCATTTTCAGCACGAGTTTGGAAATAACCATTCCGACAACCAGTATTATCGCCGCCGCAATCAGCGTAGGCAGATATCCTACAAAAGCGTTTATCATCTGATTGAAAAACGTTTCAGCTTCTTTTATCTGCTCCTGCGCATTCTCAAGCGGATCGGTAGACGTACCGACCGCCTGTGAAAGCAATGAAATATTCAAGAAAACATCTCCGTTCCGATTTTAATCCGCAGTATCCTCTGCCCTCTCGGTTACCTGTATAGATACCTTGTATTCTCCTGTAACCCAGCTTCTAACCTTGGTTCCACGCAACGTGAATTCCGCAGTCACATCTTTAAGCCCTGCGGTAAGCGTAGTTCCCATAAGGTCAACCGTCGCATAAATATCCTTTGACGCAAGCGCCGCTATTTCATCTGCCGGACCCGTAACATTGACGCTGAGTTCGTTTGTAAGAACATCGACATCGAAATTGTCCGGTGCATTTATAATACGGATATTATCCTTCTGGACAGTATAGCTGAGGAACGTGTAATTCTCCGCATCCTCAAAGGAAACCATAGCGGAGGTGTTTCCGCTGATATTCTTATATCCTTCGGGTAAAGCTATCGGAAGCGTCAGCTTCTGCAAATACTTGGTCGTAAGCTGACTGAGATCTATCGTTCCTATCTCGAACTTCTCCTGTGAATCAAGCGAATCGTCGGGTGAAGAAACAGTGAGCGATTCCGGATAGATGCTGTACTTAAGACTGCTTAAATCAAAGTTTGACGGAACGTTCGTAAACTGTACCGTAAGAGGCAGAGTTTTCTGCTTATACAGCGTTATATTCACGGTGTAGCTCTCGTTGTCGTATTTTATATCGGGATTTTCGATTATATCTCCGTTACTGCCAAGCAGAACGATCTGACCTTTTGAAGAAACCGACTCTGAGGTTTCGCCTGCAAATACAGAACGTATCTCAACCGATTTCACTGCGTCTATTGCGGTGCTGTCGCCCGTAAGCGTTATAGTCGAAGGCTCAGCGGTAACGCTGTCTATCTTCATACCCGCCGTAGCGGTAATGCCTTCAGCTACAGCCTTCATACTGCCGTCGGAAATACTGAACGTTTTTGATACCGTCTTTTCGACCTTGAGCTTAACGCTCAGACCCTCATCGTCAACCGTACAGCTGTTTTCCTTTACCGGTGTTACGTTAACCTTTACCTTATATTCACCAGGCGCCGTGATAGCCGACAGATCCGCACTGGCTGTAAAATCGCTTGCAGTAAGGTTTCCTACCTCATATCTTTTGCCTGTTACCTGTACGGTTATCTTATCAACATAACTGTTCGTTACGGAAAGCGCATTTTCCGTCATATATTCCGTAGCCTTGACTTCAACCGGAATATCGCTGACGTGAGTTGTGACATCGGGGAATATCTGCATCGAGATTGCAAACCATACAATAACGGCAATCACAAGTGCGAATATGATAGTTTTTAAATTCTTGACAAAGTTCTGAAAAAAGCTTTTGAGCCATTCTTTCATTATTTATCCGCCCCCTTTTCTTTTTTTGCATCGGGTGCGTTTTTCTTTTTTTTCTTTGACGCTTTATCTTTCAGTTTCTTGCTTTCGGGCTTTTCCGGAATCAGCTTTGCCGTAAGCAGCTTTCGCAGTGTATCCTTATTGTAAAAGCGTGTAAGACTTCCGTTTTCGGCTATAGATATAGTACCGGTTTCTTCCGAAACAACAACTATCACCGCATCCGAAACCTCGCTCATACCGATAGCCGCTCTGTGACGGGAGCCGAGAGCCTTTGAAATCAGTTCTTCCTTCTGGGGCTTAGGCAGGAAGCATCCTGCGGCATATACCTTGCTGTCACGGATTATCACCGCACCGTCGTGCAGCGGTGTGTTCGGGAAAAATATATTGCCGAAAAGCTCAGGGCTTGGCGTTGCGTTGATTATCGTACCGGTGTCTATCTGCTCACCGAGCTTTGTTTCACGCTCGAATACGATAAGTGCGCCCGTAGCGGTCTGCGAAAGCTGTTCGCAAGCCGTACAGACAGCCTCTATACAGTTATGTATGTCGGCGGTCGCCGCATCCGTCTTACTTTCAAAATTAAGAGCCAGCTTTTTTACCTTTGTGGTTCGTCCCATTTTTTCAAGCACACGGCGAAGCTCAGGCTGGAATACAATAAGTATAGCGATAATTCCGACATTGAGGAAGGTTTCTATTATAACCTTCATCGCCTTCAGCTGAAACTGGTTTACGACAAAGAAAAGTATAGCAAGCAGAATTATACCTTTGATAAGCTGCTCCGCCCGTGTTTCCTTGATGATTTTAATGCCTTTATATATGAGATAGGCAAGAAGGAGAATATCAAGATAATCAACAATTCCCATTGTTGCAAAAACACTCTGTATATTCTCCCAGATATCCTTTAAATACTGGATCAATTTTTCTGCTCCGTTCCTAAAACTGCTGTTGCAGCGAATTTCATAGTAAGTTTATATATAATATTGTATCATTAAACGGCGATTATTTCAAGGAGGAGCGGGAAATTTTTTCTTACTTTTCACAAAGATTATCGAAACAACAGATATCCGCTCGTAGCGGCACAGCCATCTTCACCGCACAGATAGCGGAAATACGACTGTCACATCTTATACAGAGCAAATTTTTCGTTGCCGACGGAAAACATTCTTTCAAAGACAGTTATATCCGGTTAGCTTTAGCTGACTCAAAAAATTGTACAGGAAACTAAAAAATTCTGAAAATTTTCACTTTTAGAGGTTTACATTCCGGAACGATTATGATATAATACTAAGTTGAAAGCATACGTCTTGGTATTACCGTATGCAAAAACAAAGGAGGACGATTCCCATGGGAAGACAAAAACTTACTATGGACGGTAACAACGCCGCAGGTCACGTGTCTTATGCGTTTACTGACGTTGCAGCGATTTACCCCATTACACCATCTTCAGTAATGGCTGAAGTAACAGATTCCTGGTCAACAGCCGGAAGAAAGAACATTTTCGGACAGGAAGTAAAGGTAGTAGAAATGCAGTCAGAAGCCGGCGCAGCAGGCGCAGTTCACGGCTCTCTCGCAGCAGGTGCATGTACTACAACTTACACAGCATCACAGGGCTTACTGCTCATGATCCCCAATATGTATAAAATTGCAGGTGAATTACTGCCCAGCGTTATTCATGTTTCCGCTCGTGCTCTTGCAACACACGCACTTTCTATTTTCGGTGATCACAGCGATATCTACGCTTGCCGTCAGACAGGCTATGCTATGCTCTGCTCCACTAACCCTCAGGAGGTTATGGATCTCGGTGCTGTAGCTCACCTTTCAACATACGAAGCAAGAGTTCCTTTCCTTCACTTCTTCGACGGTTTCAGAACATCACACGAGATCCAGAAGATTGAAGTATGGGACTATGAAACACTCGACAAGATGCTCGACCACGAAGCTGTAGACGCTTTCAGAAACAGAGCTCTCAATCCCGAGAAGCCCGTTCTGCACGGCACAGCTCAGAACCCCGACATCTTCTTCCAGGCAAGAGAAGCAAGCAACAAGTACTATGAAGCTACACCCGCTATCGTACAGAAGTACATGGACAAGGTAAACGCTGAGATCGGTACAGATTACAAGCTGTTCAACTACTACGGTGCTCCCGATGCTGAGCAGGTAATCATTGCTATGGGCTCTGTTTGCGATACTATCGAAGAAACAATCGACTATATGTTAGCTCAGGGCAAGAAGGTTGGTCTTGTTAAGGTTAGACTTTACAGACCCTTCAGCGTTGACGCTTTCGTATCTGCTATTCCCGAAACTGTTAAGAAGATCACAGTTCTTGACAGAACAAAGGAACCCGGCGCACTCGGCGAACCCTTATACCTCGACGTTGTTGCAGCTCTCAAGCAGGCAGGCAAGTTCCAGGATGTACCCGTATTCACAGGTCGTTACGGTCTTGGTTCTAAGGATACTAACCCCGCTCAGATCATTGCAGTATACAACAACACAGAAAAGCCCAGATTCACAATCGGTATCGAGGATGACGTTACAGGCCTTTCACTGCCCATCGGTGAGAACCCCAACACAACTCCCGAAGGTACAACCTGCTGTAAGTTCTGGGGTCTTGGTTCAGACGGTACTGTCGGTGCTAACAAGAACTCTATCAAGATCATCGGTGACCACACAGATATGTATGCTCAGGCATACTTCGCATACGACTCAAAGAAGTCAGGCGGTGTTACGATTTCTCACCTTCGTTTCGGTAAGTCGCCTATCAAGTCAACTTACTTTGTAAACAAGGCTAACTTCGTAGCTTGCCACAACCCCTCATACATCGACAAGTACGATATGGTTGAGGACGTTGTACCCGGCGGTTCATTCCTGCTCAACTGCCAGTGGACAGTTGACGAGCTTGACGAGAAGCTCCCCGCTCCCGTTAAGGCATACATTGCTAAGAACAACATCAACTTCTACATCATCAACGCTATCAAGGTAGCTAAGGATATCGGTCTTGGCAACAAGACAAATACTGTATTACAGTCTGCATTCTTCTCAATCGCTAACATCATCCCTGCTGAAGATGCTATCGAATATATGAAGAAGGCTGCTTACAAGTCATTCGCTAAGAAGGGTGACGACATTGTTAAAATGAACTACGCCGCAATCGAAAAGGGCGCAGGCGAGGTTATCAAGGTTGACGTTCCTGCATCTTGGGCTGACGCTGAGGGTACACTTCCCGTTCACACAGCTACAGGTGACAGAAAGGATCTCGTTGATTTCGTTAACAATATCCTTATCCCCGTTAACGCTCAGAGAGGCGACAAGCTCCCCGTATCTACATTCGTAGGCATGGCTGACGGTACATTCCCCCAGGGCTCTGCAGCTTATGAGAAGCGTGGTATCGCAGTAGATGTTCCCGAGTGGATTCCCGAGAACTGTATCGAATGTAACCAGTGTTCATTCGTTTGTCCTCACGCAGTTATCCGTCCCGTAATTCTTTCCGAAGAAGAAGCTGCTAAGGCTCCTGCAGGTGCAAAGATGAAGGACGCTATGGGTCTTCCCGGCATGAAGTTCGCTATGGTAACTTCTGTTCTCGACTGCACAGGCTGCGGCGTTTGCGCACAGGTTTGCCCCTCTAAGAACAAGGCACTCGTTATGAAGTCACTTGATTCTCAGATGAACGAACAGCCCATGTTCGACTACGCTGTTAAGGAAGTAGCCGACAAGCCCGAAGTTCACGAGAAGTTCAAGGAAACAACAGTTAAGGGTTCACAGTTCAAGCAGCCCCTGCTCGAATTCTCAGGCGCTTGCGCAGGCTGTGGTGAAACTCCTTACGCTAAGCTCATCACTCAGCTCTTCGGCGACAGAATGTACATTGCCAACGCTACAGGCTGTTCATCAATCTGGGGTGGCTCTGCTCCCTCAACTCCTTATACAGTAAATAAGGAAGGCAAGGGTCCCGCTTGGGGCAACTCACTGTTCGAGGATAATGCTGAGTACGGTCTCGGTATGTTCATCGCTCAGGATACATTAAGACACAGAGCACAGGGTCAGTTAAAGGCAATTGCTGAAAAGACTGAAAACGCTGACGTTAAGGCTAAGATCGACACATACTTCGAAACAGCTAACGACGGTAAGGCAAACGCTACTGCTACAAAGGATCTCGTTGCTGCTCTTGAAGCTCTTGATTGCGACTGCGCTGAAAAGAATGCAGTTCTCAAGGCTAAGAACTACCTCGCTAAGAAGTCCAACTGGATATTCGGCGGCGACGGCTGGGCATACGACATCGGTTACGGCGGTGTTGACCACGTTCTCGCATCAGGCAAGAATGTAAATGTATTCGTATTCGATACAGAAGTTTACTCCAACACAGGCGGACAGGCTTCAAAGGCTACAAACATCGGTGCAGTTGCACAGTTCGCAGCAGCCGGTAAGGACGTTAAGAAGAAAGACCTCTCCGGTATCGCTATGAAGTACGGTTATGTATATGTTGCTCAGATTTCAATGGGTGCAGATATGAACCAGTGCTTAAAGGCAATCGCAGAAGCTGAAGCATACGACGGTCCTTCACTGGTTATCGCTTATGCTCCTTGTATCAACCACGGTATCAAGGGCGGCCTTACAATCGCTCAGAAGGTAGAAAAGGAAGCTGTACAGGCAGGTTACTGGCATCTGTTCAGATTCAACCCCGCTGCTCCTGCAGGAACAAATCCGTTCACACTCGACAGCAAGGCTCCTACAGGCGATTACAAGGAATTCATGATGAGAGAAGTTCGTTACAACTCTCTTATGCGTGCTAACCCCGAAAGAGCTAACGTACTGTTCGATAAGGCTGTTGCTAACTCCAAGAAGCGTTACGAAGATCTCGTAGGCCTTGTTGAATACTACAAGAAGGAATACTGCGGCGAATAATCCGCACGAAATAATCTAAAAGCCCAAAAATTTTGAATAGTCGGAATAGAATAGGTTTTTACGCCCCTCCGGTAAAACCGGAGGGGTTATTTTTCGACTTGTATACTTTTGCTTTTAATTATTAACAAGCAGTAACTATTCAAAATTTTATCAGATTTTACTTTTTTTATATACTATTTTTAATCGGAAATTACCCTGAAATGCCGAGATTATATCGTGATGTGAATCTTCCCCGTCATAATCGGTGATATTCGGGAATACAATCAATATATAAAACGTACAGGCACCCACGTCTGTGCTTGATGAAAAGGAACAAGTCAGTATGGAAATATTAGAGTGGATAAACGAAAACATAGTATGGGGCATACCGGTGCTTATACTGTTCGCAGGCTCAGGGATTATCTTTACGATAAGAACAAAGGGCTTGCAGATACTGCACTTCCCTACTATAATAAAGCGTACACTCCTTACAAAACAGCCTGAGGCTGACGGAAAGAAGGTTTCGCCTTTCAGAACCCTCACCGCCGCACTCGGTGCAACAGTAGGAACAGGAAATATTATCGCAATAGGAAGCGCTATCGCAATAGGCGGCGCAGGCTCAATATTCTGGATGTGGATCTCCGCACTTCTCGGTATGGCTACCAGCTTTGCCGAAAACTATCTCGGTGCAAAATACAGAACCGTGCAATCGGACGGCCTTACGGGCGGCGTACCGTTCGCCTACATAAAAAAAGCGTTCGGCGGCAAAAAGCTCGGTGCGTTCTTTGCGGGAATGTTTGCAGTCTGCTGTATAGGTGCCAGCTTCGGCATAGGCAATATGGCTCAGGTGAATTCGGCTTCAATGGCGCTTCAGAACTGTCTTGGAGTACCTCTATGGGTATCGGGAATTCTTTGTGCCGCAGTAATTGCCGCAATAGCACCCGGAGGTATCCACCGCCTCAGTAAAGTCACATCGTGGGTAATCCCGATAGCCGCAGGAGGCTATCTGATTGGCTGCCTTACTGTAATTATAATTAATTATCAGAATATTCCGGACGTATTCGCAAGGATATTCACAGAAGCCTTTTCTTTCAAGGCTGTAGGCGGAGGAACTGTCGGCGTAGTAATGCTCGAGGCTATGAAGTGGGGCGTAAAACGTGGCGTATTCTCAAACGAAGCCGGTCTTGGCTCCTCAGTAATGATTAATGCAAACTCAAGCGCCGACAAGCACCATACGCAAGGTATGTGGGCAATGCTTTCGGTTTTCATTGATACTATCATTATCTGCACTATGACAGCACTCTGTATACTTTCAAGCGGCGCTGACAAGCTGGTAGACAAAAAGGCAGGCGGCTTCAACATGGCTCTTGTTGCCTTTCAGAACGGTCTTGGCGATTTTGCCGGTGCATTCCTCAGCATCGCAACGTTCATCTTTGCGATAACAACCGTTACAGGCTGGTGGATATACGGCAGAAGCTGCTTTGTTTACCTTTTCACAAAGAAGTGGGTAGGCGTATATCTTGCAATTTTCATTGTTACCGCTTTCGTGGGAGCAGTGATTAAGGCAACAGTCGTATGGGACGTATCCGACCTGTTCAACGGCCTTATGGCAATACCGAACCTTCTTGCGATAATACTGCTTCGCAAGGAAGTCAAAGCTGACATTTAATTCCTTTAAAATCAGTAGATATTAAAATAGTAAAATAAAAAGCACAAGGTAGCGTGACCTTAAGAAAACCTGTTATACAGCCGTGTAATAAGTTTTCCCGACGTAAATTAAAATGTCGGTTGCATTACGCTTACTTTGTGCAATTTTTTTGTCGTTTTTGCAATTTTGCTATTGACCTATTGCAAAAAATAGTTTATAATAGTAAATGGGGAACAAGGTACGATGAACCGTATCAGTAATTCCCTACCGAATGACTTTCATCAGCATAAGCTGATAAAATAAAGAAAAGGAGAACAATCGGTTATGACAAAGAATCAGAATGTTTTAAAGTGGGTTGAAGAAATGAAAGCCCTCACACAGCCCGACAAGGTTGTATGGATCGATGGCAGCGAGGAGCAGCTCAAGGCGCTTCGTGACGAGGCTATCGCAACAGGCGAGATGATTGAGCTCAACCAGGAAAAGCTCCCCGGCTGCTTATATCACAGAACAGCTGAAAACGACGTTGCCCGTGTAGAAGACAGAACATTCATCTGCTCAAGAGAGAAGGAGAATGCAGGTCCTACAAACAACTGGATGGATCCTAAGGAAATGTACGCTAAGCTGACAAAGCTCTATGACGGCGTTATGAAGGGTCGTACAATGTACGTTATCCCCTACTCAATGGGACCTATCGGCTCACCTATCGCTAAGGTTGGTGTTGAGCTGACAGACTCTATCTATGTTGTACTCAACATGGACATTATGACAAGAATGGGTGCACAGGCATTCAAGAACCTGCCCGATGACTCCAACGACTTCGTAAGATGCCTTCACTCAAAGGCTGACGTTGATCCCGAAAAGAGATACATCGTTCAGTTCCCCGAAGACAACACGATCTGGTCTATCAACTCAGCTTACGGCGGTAACGTACTGCTCGGCAAGAAGTGCTTCGCACTCCGTATCGCTTCTTACCAGGGCTGGAAGGAAGGCTGGATGGCTGAACATATGCTTATCCTCGGCGTTAAGAAGCCCGATGGCGACATCAAGTATATCACAGCAGCATTCCCCTCAGCTTGCGGTAAAACAAACCTCGCTATGCTTATTCCTCCCGAGGGATACAAGAAGGCAGGCTATGAAGTATTCACAGTAGGTGACGATATTGCATGGATGAAGCAGGGTCCCGATGGCAGACTTTACGCTATCAACCCCGAGAACGGCTTCTTCGGCGTTGCTCCCGGTACAAACGCAAAGAGCAACTACAACGCACTTGCATCTACAAGAAAGAACACAATCTTCACAAACGTTGCTATCAACAATGATGATATGACAGCTTGGTGGGAAGGTCTTGACAAGAATCCTCCCGAGAATGCAACAGACTGGAAGGGCAACAAGGTAAACGGTAAGGAATACACAGCAGCAGGCAACAAGCTCGCTCATCCTAACTCACGTTTCACGGCTCCCGCTCAGAACTGCCCCTGCATTTCACCTGAGTTCAACAACCCCCAGGGTGTTCCGATCTCAGCTATCATCTTCGGTGGCAGACGTGCAGCTACAACTCCTCTGGTTTACCAGTCATTCAGCTGGCAGCACGGCACATATGTAGGCTCTGCAGTTTCTTCTGAAACAACAGCAGCAGCTACAGGTGCAGTAGGCGTACTCCGTCACGATCCTATGGCTATGAAGCCCTTCTGCGGCTACCACATGGCTGATTACTGGGCACACTGGCTCGAAATGGGCAAGAAGCTCGGTGACAAGGCTCCTAAGATTTTCAACGTTAACTGGTTCAAGCAGGATGAGAACGGCAACTTCATCTGGCCCGGTTTCGGCGACAACATGAGAGTTCTCGACTGGATCATCAAGAGATGTGAAGGTACAATCGATGCTGAAAAGACTCCTATCGGCTACCTTCCTAAGAAGGGTGACATCAACCTCAAGGGTATTGAGGATGAGGTTACATCAGAAGTTGAAGACAAGCTGCTCGCAGTTGACAGAGACCTCTGGAAGAAGGAAGTAGAAGAGATGAAGGAATTCTACAAGCAGTTCGGTGACAAGCTCCCCGACGGTTTAAAGCAGGAACTCGCTGATCTCGAAGCAAGACTTGGCTAATCCATAACCGAATAAACTCCGATCCCCTGTTAAGCGATTAACAGGGGATTTTCTTATGCTTCATACGCTCTTAGCTTGTATGCCACAAGGCAAATATCGCACTGCTGTCACGGCTTTATATACGGCAAAACGGCACCGGAAGATTTCCGATGCCGTTTCTGTATAAAATATATTAACCCAAAATTGTCTTATTCCTTTACACCACCGAGTGAAACACCGGCGATGATGAATTTCGATAAGCAGAAATAAACGATGATAACAGGTATGATTGCTATGAAAATGAACATATAAACCTGACCCATATCAAACTTTAAGAAGTCTGCTGAACGAAGCTGTGCGATCATGATAGGCATTGTCTTCTTTGTTGATGTATCAATGATCAACGAAGGAAGGAAGTAGTTGTTCCATGATGCAACGAAGCTGAATATTGCCTGTACTGCAAGAGCAGGCTTCAGCATAGGAAGAACGATCGTGTTGAATGTTCTGAATTCGCCCGAACCGTCAATTCTTGCTGCCTCGATAATATCAATCGGAAGCGAGCTCTTCATGTACTGAATCATGAAGAAGAACACCGCAGGTGCCGCAATAGCAGGAACTATAAGAGGAATATATGTATCTCTTAAGCCCCAGTCGGTACACATACTGAAGAAACCGAGCGCAGAAACCTGTGTAGGAATCGTCATGATAAGTAATATGAAGTTAAAGATAAATTTCTTACCTTTAAAGTCATATACATGAATTGAATATGCGGTCATTGCCGAGAAATAAATCGACAATAACGCTGTACACGCTGCGATAATCAAGCTGTTGATAACACCGTTTACTACAGGTATCGTTGAGTTTGAAATCGCACTCTGGAAGTTATTGATAAATTGATTTCCCGGCAGGAACGAGAAGCCGGACATAATATCGTAATGTGAACGGCTTGCGTTAACAAGCAGGATGTAGAAGAAGAACAAACACAGGATTGAGAAGAAGACAAGAACGATATAACAGATTATTCTGTGAATAATAAGCGTAGGCTTTACCTTCATATCCGGATCTGTTCTGTTCTGCTGAAGTGCTGAGGTATGTTCAAGTACCTTTTCCTTTTTTGCCATGATACTTACTTACCTCCTTTTTTAGACTTCTTGTTGCTTCTGTCAGCAGCAAAGAAGTAGTAAACAACCAGGCTGAGTGCCGCACATACAATGAATATAATAACTGAAAGCGCACCTGCCATACCATAGTTCTTAGATGTACCGATCTGTTCGTTCAAATACATGATAAGCGTCTTGGTAGTGTTATTCGGGCCTCCCTGACCGCCGGTAAGGATCTGCGGTACATCGAACATCTGAAGACCGCCGATCAGCGAAGTGATCATAACGTATACGAGTATAGGTCTGATAAGAGGAAGAGTTATCTTCCAGAATATCTGTGAGCTACTTGCACCGTCGATTTCAGCAGCCTCAATAACAGATTCGTTGATACCCATCATTGCCGCCATCAGCAGAATTGTCGTGTTACCGAACCACATAATGAAGTTCATGAACGCTACAAGTCCCATCGTACTGCCCGTATAGCTGAGAAATCTGAAAGCCTCGCCGCCGGTAGTGTGCTTGATAAGCTCGTTGATAGGTCCGATATCGGAGAATATTGAGAATATCAGCATTGCAAATGCAGATGCCATGATAAGGTTAGGCATATACATTACAGTTTTGAAGAATCCAAGACATCTTAAACGAAGTCTTACATTAGTAAACCAGTAAGCAAAAAGTAATGAAATGATTATCTGCGGAACAAATCCCAGTACCCACATGATAAGCGTATTCCATGTGAGTGCAAGTATATTGTTACCTGAACTCATATCAAAAATTGCCACAAAGTTATCAAATCCGACAAACTCCGGTCCTATCCAACTAAGACCCGACTTGAAGTATTTGAACATACTGTAATAGAAAGTCTGAATAAGCGGCCAAGCCTGGAAAACAAGGAAAACTAATATGAACGGGAGCATAAATATGTAGCCCCATTTTTTATATTTCCCGATTTGTCCTTTTCTGGCTTTTACCGGCACATTTCCTGCATTAAATGCCTGAGCCATAAAAACACTCCTTATAAAAATCTCGGTATATTCTCCATCTTGAGCAGTCAAGTATGTTAATAAGGCGGAAACATCCGTAATTCGCCCCATTAACATACTTGACTGCGAATTCACAGAACCCGCAGTCAAGATGAAGGTCAATATTGTTTAAGCCACAAAGCCTTTATTATGCGTTAGCGGGCTTCTTGAGCTCAGGATACTTAACAATAGCAGCCTCATAGAAGTTCTTGAGTGCTGTATCCTTATCAACAGTACCGTCGAAGTATTCCTTGAACTTAGCCTGGAATGTCTCGTTAAGACCCTGGTCGTAGACAGAAATCTTGCTCATGTCGATCTTGGGAGCTGTTTCAACGAACAGTGCGATGTGGTTCTGACCGCCTAAGAAGGCTGACTTGAAGTCAGAAGAAGCGAGTTCCTTCATTGCAGCTTCGTTGTTGTAGTAGTCCTGTGTATCCTTTGTGAACTGAACGCCGAAGTCCTTGTCGCAGCAGAATGCCTTCAGAACGTCGCCAACTAATGCAGCGTTGTCTGTGCCCTTTGCAGCTGCCATCCAAGTACCGCCCCAGAAGTAAGCCTGAGGACCGTAGCAAACTGCCCAGTCACCGTAACCGCCGTTGCCTACTTCGAGCTTACCGCCGTCTTTTTCCTTAACTGCAAGTGAGTTACCTGCAAGAGTGAAGTTGATGCCCCATGTTGAGTAGAAGAAGCCGAATACCTTACCGTCGGGACCCTGGTCAGCAGCCCAAGCATCAGACCAAAGAGAAGTCTTGTTGTTGTAACCCTTGTCTGTGTATGTCTTAGTCTGGTCAACCCACTTCATAATGTTATCATCAACGATGATTTCCTTGTTGTCGTTTACCCAAGGAGCAGAAACGTTGTTTGAGAAGGTTCTGTATGCATCATCATAACCTGAGAGCATCTTGTAACCCTTGTCAGCAGCCTTAGCAGCTACTTCGTCAAACTTTGTCCAGTCAGCGAGAGCTTCCTGTACCTTCGCGGGATCATCTGTGCCGAGAACGTCCTTAGCAATTGAACGTCTGTAAGCATACAGACCGGGAGTTGCCTGCCATGAAACACCCTTCAGTACCTTTGAACCATCCTGAGTTGTGGCAACGTCCTTTGTATACTGATACATACCTGAAAGATCTTCGTCAGTAAGACCGAGTGACTTAACATCAAGTGTGTACTCTGAGTTAACATACTTGAGAGCGTAGTCAGCTTCGAATAAGAACATATCGATCTTGTCGTCAGCAGATGCAGCTTCGTTCTTGGGAAGGTCTTCATCAAGCTTGTTCTGATAAGCATTGTCCTTGTTTTCAGTGATCTTGAAATTAACTGTAACGCCCTCGGGCATCTTAGCCTTTATGTACTTCTCAAAGTAGTTCTTGAACTCTTCGTTCCATACAGCGATGTTAAGAGTCTTGCCTTCGCCTTCCTTAAGTGTGAACTTATCGGAAGTTCCTGCGTTGCTTGAATCATCAGTCTTGCTTGAATCATCAGTCTTGCTTGATTCTTCAGTCTTGCTCGAATCTGTTGTAGAAGATCCTGCTGAGCTTGTAGCGTTGCTTGAGCAGCCTGCTACTGCGCCCAGAATTGATGCAGATGCTAATACAGCTGCTAAAATTCTTTTCTTCATTGGTAATTCCTCCAGAAGTATTCATTGTTGTGAATAGCTATCGCTTTCACTGCCTGACCTTGCGGCCTCATTAAAGAGGAGCCGTAAACAATTCCCCGGTAAGAACAGGCTTCCGGTTGAAGTTCCTGTGGCATAACGGTATATACTGCCGTATATGTAACAATGGATAATTCACTAAAAAGACCTGTGGCTTGTCAAAAGTTTTGTTCACTTTTTCCTCGTTGACATAATCATATCACACATTTCACAAATTTGCAAGCATTTTAAGCCCGTAGTTGTGTTTTTTTACCGTAAACGATTACAAAAATTGTTTTTTTGCCGTTTTTTCGGCATCTTGCACAAAAATCTGTTACATCTTTGTAACAATTCGGTCGCAACTTGATTACTGATTTTCTTGATTTTCCGCTCTATAATCGAAAATTCTTGAATTGTAACACCGTGTAAACGATTTTATGTTAATTTAGGTCACAAAAAGTTTATAAAGTAATTAATGTACATATAGCACAAAAACAAAGCGCTACTATTGTTGAAAAAGCACAATTTAAGAGATTTTCTGCTTTAGCACTTGAATTTGTTATTAAAATAAGGTAAAATGATATAGTAACAAGTACGGAGGGAAAGCATGAGATCTATGAATAAAATACAGCTTACAACAGCTTTGATAAGCCTCGGTAAATTTTCATATATGTCTTTTTCTACGCCGTATTATAAGAATAAGTGTATTTTTTAAGCTGTGCAATTGGATTACACAGCTTTATTTATTTTCTGAAAGGATGTTCGTAAATGAAAAAAGTAGCCATAGTAATGGGCAGCGATTCCGATCTGCCTATCGTAAAAAAAGCGGCTCAGGTGCTTAAGGACTTCGGAGTTCCTACAGAGCTTCGTGTTCTCTCCGCTCACCGTTGCGCCGCAGAGGTTTCCGAGTTTGCAAGAAATGCCGAGAAGAACGGCACAGGCGTTATCATTGCCGCCGCAGGCAAAGCCGCTCACCTTGCCGGAGCTATCGCAGGTCAGACTCCCCTGCCCGTTATCGGCATCCCGATAAAAGCAAGCGCACTTGAGGGCATAGATGCACTTCTGTCTACAGTACAGATGCCCGCTGGAGTTCCCGTTGCTACAGTAGCTATTGACGGTGCGGCAAATGCGGCATTCCTCGCCGTACAGATCCTTGCGGTATCAGACGATGCCCTTATGGAAAAGATGAAGGCATACCGTGCAGCACAGACCGCAAAGGTTCTTGAGGCTGACAAAAAAATGGAGCAGGTACTTGCCGAGCTTTGATCGGTGTACTATATATAATGTAATCAATAAATACGGCACAGCCGCTGAAGAAAGGATAAACAAAATGGAAAAGAAAGAACAGCTTTACGAAGGAAAGGCAAAGAAGGTATTCGCAACCGATGATCCCGACCTTGTTATCGTATCCTACAAGGATGATGCAACAGCATTCAACGGCCTCAAGAAAGGCACTATCTCAGGTAAGGGCGTTATCAACAACAAAATGACGAACTATATGTTCGGTCTGCTTGAAAAAGCAGGTGTTCCCACTCACCTTGTTAAAGAGCTGAATGACAGAGAAACACTCGTTAAAAAGGTTTCTATCGTTCCCCTCGAAGTAATCGTAAGAAACGTAGCCGCAGGCAGTTTCTCAAAGAAGCTCGGCATCGAGGAAGGTACAAAGCTCCTCTGCCCCACACTTGAATTCAGCTACAAGAATGACGATCTGGGCGATCCTTTCATCAACGACTACTATGCGCTTGCACTCGGTCTTGCAACAAAGGAAGAGATCGACCTTATCTCAAAGTACGCTTTCAAGGTAAATGAATTTATGCTTGACTTCTTCAAGAAGCTCAACATCGACCTTATCGACTTCAAGATTGAATTCGGTAAGACCTCAGACGGCACAATAATTCTTGCCGACGAGATTTCTCCCGACACCTGTCGTTTCTGGGACAGCACAACTCACGAGAAGCTTGACAAGGATCGTTTCCGTCGTGATATGGGCGGTGTTGAGGACGCTTACGCTGAAATAATGAAGCGTCTTATGGGCAAATAATCACAACAATTGAAAAGAATCTAACAGGAAAAGGCAGGATAATATATGGGTGGATTTTTCGGTGCGGCGTCAAACAACGACTGCATAACCGATGTTTTCTTCGGAACAGACTATCACTCCCACCTCGGAACACGCAGAGGCGGTATGACCGCATACAGCCCCGACAGAGGCTTTCAGCGTGCTATCCACAGTATTGAAAACTCACCGTTCAGAACAAAGTTTGAACAGGACGCTACGGATATGAGGGGAAAGCTGTGTATCGGCTGTATCAGCGATACCGACCCTCAGCCCCTGCTGGTGCGTTCAAAGCTTGGTATTTATTCGATATGCAGTATCGGCATAATCAGAAATGCCGAACAGCTTTCAACCGAACTTCTCGAGAGCGGCTGTGCAAACTTTGAAACAATGAGCAGCGGCAGTATAAACTCCGGCTCGCTCATTGGTGCGCTTATCGCACAGAAGGACAATTTTACCGACGGTATAAGATATGCCCAGAGCAAGATTGACGGTACAATGTCCCTTATCATTCTTACAAAGGACGGAATTATCGCCGCAAGGGATCAGTACGGCAGACTTCCTATCATTGTAGGAAAAAGAAGCGACGGATACTGCGTATCCCTCGAGTCATTCGCATTCCAGAAGCTCGGCTACAGCACATATAAAGAGCTTCGTCCCGGCGAAATAGATATGATAACTGCGGACGGCTGTGAAGTGCTGAGCGACGGCGATGAAAGCAAAATGCATATATGCTCGTTCATGTGGACATATTACGGCTATCCGAATGCGGTATATGAGGGTGTGACCGTTGAAACGATGCGTACACGCAACGGCGAGATTATGGCTGAGAACGATATAAAGAACGGCAAACTGCCCGACGTTGACTATGTATGCGGTATTCCGGATTCGGGCGTACCTCACGCAATAGGCTACGCAAACAGGAGCGGTATCCCGTTCGCACGTCCTTTTATCAAGTACACTCCCACATGGCCCAGAAGCTTTATGCCTACCAACCAGACAATGAGAAATCAGGTAGCTAAAATGAAGCTGATTCCGGTCCACGAGCTTATTGAGGGTAAAAAGCTGCTGTTCGTTGACGACAGCATAGTAAGAGGAACTCAGATGAGAGAAACAGTAGAGTTCCTTTATGAGAACGGTGCTAAGGAAGTACACATGCGCAGCGCCTGTCCTCCGATAATGTACGGTTGTAAGTATCTCAACTTCTCCCGCAGCACATCGGAGATGGAGCTGATTGCAAGACAGATAATTGATGAGGCCGAGGGTGCAGATGGTATCAGATTTATCGACGAGTACAGTGACACCAACACAGAGCGTGGAAAGAAACTGCGTGACGAAATATGCCGCAGACTAAAGCTGACATCGCTTGAATTCCAGTCGCTTGACGGAACTGTACGGGCAATAGGCAAGCCACAGTGTGAGCTTTGCACTTATTGCTGGGACGGAAAGGAATGACTCCATTGACAAGCGGTTTGCATGAAGAATGCGGCGTGTTCGGTGTTTTTGCAAAAGAAAAGACCAACGTTGCCGCAACAACATATTACGGATTATTCGCATTACAGCACAGAGGACAGGAAAGCTGCGGCATCGTTGTAAATGATGACGGCGTTTTCAATTCCTACAAAGACACCGGTCTTGTGAACGATGTGTTCACTCCCGAGCGCCTTGACGGACTGGGACAGGGCAATATGGCGGTAGGTCATGTGCGTTACGGCACGACCGGAGCAAATGCACGTCTTAATGCCCAGCCTATTCTGGTAAATCATTATAAAGGAAGAATGGCTCTCGCCCATAACGGAAACCTTGTAAACACTTACGAGTTACGTCACGAGCTTGAAAAACAAGGCTCTATCTTCCATACGACAAGCGACACAGAAGTTATAAGCTACCTTGTAACAAAGGAACGGCTTGAAGCACCCTCTATAGAAGAGGCGCTCAACCGTGCGATGAATAAGATAAACGGCGCATATTCGCTCGTTATAATGTCGCCTGCAAAGCTTATCGCCGCCCGTGACGAGAACGGCTTCAGACCGCTCTGCTACGGCATAACAAACGAGGGAACATATATAGTTGCCTCCGAAAGTTGCGCTCTTGACTCGGTCGGTGCTAAGTTCGTAAGAGATCTGCTCCCCGGCGAGATTGTTGTATTCGATGAAAACGGAGTACGCTCCATAAAAGACCATTGCGGCAAGCGTCCGCATACTTTGTGCGTTTTTGAATATATCTACTTTGCACGTCCCGACTCGGTCATAGAGGGTGCATCCGTTCACGAGGCAAGACTTCGTGCAGGCGCATTCTTAGCGCTTGAGCATCCCGTGCAGGCGGATATAGTGATCGGCGTTCCCGATTCCGGAATAGATGCCGCCATAGGCTATTCTCACCAGTCGGGTATCCCCTACGGCATCGGCTTCATCAAGAACAAATACATCGGCAGGACCTTTATCTCTCCCGGTCAATCGTCAAGAGAAGACAAGGTGCGTATAAAGCTGAACGTTGTTGCCAGCGTCGTAAAAGGCAAACGTGTCGTTCTTATAGATGATTCTATAGTAAGAGGCACCACAAGCGGCAGGATTGTAAAATTACTGCGTGATGCGGGAGCCACCGAGGTTCATATGAGAGTATCCGCTCCCCCGTTCCTCAATCCCTGCTACTACGGTACCGACATAGATTCGAGAGAACACCTTATCGCTTGTCATCATTCGATAAAAGAGATCAGCGACATAATAGGCACAGATTCGCTCGGCTATCTGAGCGTGGAAAACGCAAAGAAGCTTGCGGTACACGCAAACGGTTGTGAATGCGGTTATTGCACCGCTTGTTTCAGCGGAGAATACCCCACGAATATTCCCACGGAAATGCACAAGGATAAATTCGACAGGAAAATCAGCGAAAGCAAAGAAAAAACCACCACATAAGGACATCAGTCCCCAAACGGAAGGAATTATTATTATGAAGAACAGTTTTTCAGAAAGCTATAAAGCAGCAGGCGTTGACGTTACCGCAGGCTACGAAGGTGTTCGTCTGATGAAAAAGGACGTTGAACGCACCAATATCCCCGGTGTACTTACAGGCATAGGCGGATTCGGCGGTCTGTTCCAGCTTGATATTGCAGATATGAAAGAACCCGTACTCGTTTCGGGTACAGACGGTGTCGGCACAAAGCTCAAGCTCGCAATGCTGATGGATAAGCACGATACGATCGGTATAGATGCGGTCGCTATGTGCGTAAACGACATAATCTGTTGCGGTGCAAAGCCTCTTTATTTCCTTGACTATATTGCTATAGGCAAGAACGTACCCGAAAAGGTAGCCGCTATAGTAAAGGGTGTTGCTGACGGCTGTGTACAGTCAGGCTGTGCGCTTATAGGCGGCGAAACCGCTGAGCATCCCGGAATGATGCCCGAAGACGAATATGACATCGCAGGCTATTCAACAGGTGTCGTTGACAAGTCAAAGATAATCGACAACAGCACCGTAAAGGAAGGCGACATCATAATCGGCCTTGCTTCCACAGGCGTTCATTCAAACGGCTTCTCTCTTGTAAGAAAGGTGTTCAACATAAACAGCAAGGAAGTTCTCGATGAAGTCCTCCCCACAGGAAAAACTCTCGGTGAAACGCTCCTTACACCTACAAAGATATATGTAAAGCCCATTTTGGAACTTATCTCAAAGAAGAATGTAAAGGCTATCTCGCATATCACAGGCGGCGGCTTCAATGAGAACGTTCCCCGTTCACTCCCCGACGGCTTCACAGCAAAGATTACAAAGCACAGCTACGAAGTGCCTTATATCTTCAAGCACTTACAGGAAGTCGGAAACATCTCCGAACACGATATGTACAATACTTTCAATATGGGTATCGGTATGACCGTTGTAGTTGACAAGGACGATGCCGATGAAGCTGTACAGATACTCAGAAACGCAGGCGTTGAAAGCTACTGCATCGGTGAAATAATCAAGGGTGACGAGGGCATCATAATTGAGTAATATGAAAAATATCGTTGTACTTGTATCGGGCGGCGGAACTAACCTGCAGGCGCTTATTGACGCCGAAAAGTCCGAAGGACTCGGCGGAGGTAAAATCACCTGCGTTATTGCGTCAAAGCCCGATGCCTACGCACTGACAAGAGCCGCAGATAACGGCATAAAGACAAGAGTTCTCGCAAGACGTGACTATGCCGATGTTGCCGCTTACAGCAAGGCTATGGCTGACGCTTTAAAGGAAGAGCAGGCTGACCTTGTCATCTACGCAGGCTTTATGACAATACTTGACGAGCAGGTATGCGATGCGTTCAAGTATAAGATGATAAACGTTCACCCTGCCCTTATCCCCTCTTTCTGCGGAAAGGGCTACTACGGACTTCACGTTCACGAGGAAGCGCTTAAAAAGGGCGTAAAGGTAACAGGCGCTACCGTTCATTTTGTAACAGCGGAATGTGACGCAGGACCTATCATTCTGCAAAAGGCAGTTGAGGTCAGAAACGGCGACACCCCCGAAATTCTTCAGAAACGTGTTATGGAGCAGGCTGAGTGGAAGATTCTTCCCCGTGCCGCACGTCTTTTCTGCGAGGGAAAGATAACCGTAAAAGACGGCATAACTATAGTGGAGGAATAATGAACGAAGAAAAGTTCAGCGGTAAAGCAGAAATATACGACAAGTACCGTCCCACATACCCTACGGCACTGATTAACGTTCTTTATAATGAAATACACGGAGATGAAAACAGCCGTGTTGCCGATATCGGCGCAGGAACGGGCATATTTACAAAGGCACTTCTCGGAAAATTCCGCAATGTAACAGCAGTTGAGCCAAACGGCGATATGTATTCGGTGCTGAGAGCAAATCTGCCGGATATCACGGCTGTACAAAACAGTGCCGAAAACACAGGATTGCCGCAAAGTTCTTTTGACCTAATCACCACAGCACAGGCATTTCACTGGTTTGATAAGGATATGTTCAGAAATGAATGTAAACGTATACTGAAACCGAACGGAAAACTTGCTGTTATATGGAACAGACGTGTGCGGAATGATTTTTGGGCAAGGCGTGACGAGATCTTTACAAGGTACTGCGAAACATTCCACACAGGGCACGTCTTTGTCGGACATAACGGCGTTGATGAGGACAAAGAGGGCGATAAATTCTTCAAAGAAGTATATTTGGGCGACTGCAAGGTTTTCACATACGATAACCCGTTTCTTATGACAAAGGAACAGTTTATCGGAGATACGCTGTCACGTTCACACGCACCGAAAAGCAGTGACGGCAATTACAGGGAATTTTTATCGGAGCTTGAAAAAGCGTTTGACGAATTTGTAACGGACGGTCATGTGACCGTGTTATATCAGACGGTGTGCTATCTCGGCACGCTGTAATCAACAGGAGGCTATATGGAAGTTGTAACACTTGAAAAAGAGCTTAACTCTCTTGCTTATCACGGCAGAGGCATCGTGATAGGAAAATCCGCAGACGGCAAAAAAGCTGTCATCGCCTACTTTATTATGGGCAGAAGCGAAAACAGCCGTAACAGAATTTTTGTAGAGGACGGCGAGGGTATCAGAACACAGGCTTTTGATGAAAGCAAGATGGAAGATCCCCATCTCATCATTTATGCACCCGTAAGAGTTCTCGGCAACAAGACGATAGTTACAAACGGCGACCAGACCGACACTATCTATGAGCTTATGGACAAGCAGATGACATTCGAGCAGGCTCTCAGAACAAGAGAATTTGAAGATGACAAGCCCAACTACACACCGAGAATTTCCGGTATAGTCCACCTTGACAACGGCGAAATGAATTTTGCAATGTCTATCTTAAAGAGCGCAGACGGCGACGGCTCATCATGTCAGAGATACACCTACGCTTACAGCAATCCCTTAAACGGCAAGGGCAAGTTCATTCACACCTACAAGTGTGACGGCAACCCCCTGCCGAGCTACGAAGGCGAGCCTAAAACAGTGGTTATTCCCGATACGGATATAGACACGTTCACATCAATGGTATGGGAAAACCTCAATGCAGACAACAAGGTTTCACTCTTTACACGTTATATCGACATTGCCACAGGCAAGTATGAATCACGCATAGTAAACAAAAACAAGTAAGCGAAAGGAACTTTACTACAATGAACGAACTTCAGTTAAAGTACGGCTGCAACCCCAATCAGAAGCCGTCAAGAATATTCATGGCAAACGGAAATTCACTTCCTATCGAAGTGCTTAACGGCAAGCCCGGTTATATAAACTTTATGGATGCCTTCAACGGCTGGCAGCTTGTAAGCGAGCTTAAGAAGGCTACAGGGCTTCCCTCCGCAACATCATTCAAGCACGTTTCACCCGCAGGCGCCGCTGTAGGACTTCCCCTCACAGACACGCTCAAGAAGATATACTGGGTAGACGATCTCGGCGAGCTGTCACCCCTTGCCTGCGCTTATGCAAGAGCAAGAGGTGCCGACAGAATGTCATCATACGGCGACTTCATCGCTCTGTCGGACAAGTGCGATGTTTCAACGGCAAAGATAATACAGCGTGAAGTTTCCGACGGTGTTATCGCTCCCGATTACGATCCCGAAGCGCTTGAAATTCTCAAGTCAAAGAAAAAGGGCAACTACAATATAATCAAGATCGACCCCGAGTACGTTCCTGAGCCTATCGAGCGTAAGCAGGTTTTCGGCGTTACTTTCGAGCAGGGCAGAAACGAGCTGGTTATTGACGATAAGCTGTTCTCAAACATTGTGACCGAGAATAAGAATATACCCGAGAGCGCAAAGATAGATCTTGCAATAGCAATGATCACATTAAAGTACACTCAGTCAAACTCTGTAGCTTATGCTTGCGGCGGTCAGGCTATCGGTATCGGTGCAGGTCAGCAGTCAAGAATCCACTGCACACGCCTTGCAGGTACAAAGGCTGACAACTGGTACTTAAGACAGTCACCTCAGGTTATGGGCTTACAGTTTGTAGATAACATAAGACGTGCCGACAGAGATAACGCTATCGACCTTTACATCGGTGAGGATTACATGGACGTTCTCGCAGACGGCGCATGGGAAAACATCTTCAAGGTAAAGCCCGCCGTATTCACGACAGAAGAAAAGAAAGCGTGGCTTGCAACAATGAAGGGTGTTTCGCTCGGCTCAGACGCATTCTTCCCCTTCGGTGACAACATTGAAAGAGCGCACAGAAGCGGTGTAGAATACATAGCACAGCCCGGCGGCTCTATCCGTGACGATAATGTTATCGACACCTGCAACAAGTACGGTATCGCAATGGCATTCACGGGAATCAGACTTTTCCACCACTGATAAGCTCAGTAAACGGGCGGCACGTCCGCCCGTTATTTTTAAATTCCGATAAAGGTATCACTATGCATTTTACTTATACAGATAAAGACATCCTTGACGGCAGATTTGAATTCAGACAGAGCGGTACATTTCGGGTATTGTCACCGTTTGCCGCATTGAAAATAGCAATAGCGTGTATCTTTGAATTGATGTTCGTCCTGTATTCATTAAATATATTGTTGAATGGAGGAGCAATATCTGACAATACCTCAATTATAATAATAAAAATTGCTCTTGCCGTAATTCTGCCGATACTGCCGATATGGTATATACGGATAGTTTCAGATGGCGAGCAACAGTACAGCTACTACGCCGATGAACGTCTTATGCGTATAGCGAACAAACGCCATACCTATATTTTCAGATACACGGACGTTGAGAGCGTAACCTACAAGCCTATGACTTTGTTCAGAAAACAAAAAGGCTATACTGTTACTGTTACGACAAAAAATACCACGCTGTTCTTCCGTTATATCATGCCGTCAAATGCCGAATTTTTCACCATAGAGTCCACACCGTTCTATATTCTTCAACATCCGCCGATAAAAGCGGAAGAAAGGAAAGACCGATGAAAAAAGCACTATTATTGATTTGCGCCGCATCAATTCTCGTAGGAATGTGCGGTTGCTCCAAAACGATCAAAAACCCGCTTGGCATAAATCCGGATAGCCGTACCACATCATCAACAACCCCCGTTCCCCAGACAGTGACACCGCAGACTACCGCAGTAACTACTGCGGCAACATCAACGCAAACTACAAAAGCGGAAACAACGACCGCAAAGCCCGAAACCTCGAACACGTCAATTACCGACAAGTCCGAAACGAAAAAACCGTCCCCTGCCCCTGCTCAGTATACCCCCGTTGGAAGTCCGACCAAGTATAAAATAAACAAATTTTCTCTGATGTACGATGACGGAGTATACTTCAATACCGGCGTCAGCGAATATGAAGAAGATAAAAACGAGCTTTATCTTGTACATTATTCCGATGACGGCGAGATCACATCCAATATCGTTGCTATGTGCAGCGATGAGGACGAAGATACAAAGGGCAGAACGGTAGCCGAGATCGGCGAGGAATTCATGAGTTATTATGTCGTTGGCGATAATGTCGATTCATCGACCAAGAGCATGGTTAAAATCGGCAACACCGACGCATTTTACGGAACTGTAAAATCCTCGGACGGAGATAATTCCGTTGCCGCAACACAGCACATATATTTTGCCCGTCACGGCAATAAAGTGTACACATTGATTGCTCTGCACCTTGACAATAACGAAGAAGCAGTCACAAAGGCGCTTGAATACACGCTCGGGTCAATGTCGTTTGACAATTCCGTAAACACATGACAGCAGAATTAAAGTCATTATCTGCGTCATTGACCGCTCCGAAGCTTCCCGATAATCTTTTTGCGGTAACTGATATTGATGCCGAGCTTTCAAAAGTGCGTGATGACGAATCGGATTTTATTGCGGCGGATTTTTCGAGGCTGATATGCGCCGAAACCGATTTTTCGGCTATCTGTTTCAGAAACTGCCTGTTCCACGGATGCCGCTTTACAGCCTGCGATTTTTCCGGATGCACTTTTATAGATTGCGTTTTCAAGGGCTGCGATATTTCAAACAGCGATTTTTCCGAAAGCTATTTCAAAGCCTGCTCGTTCATCTCCTGTAAGGCGGTCGGAACAGCTTTCAAATACTCGTTTTATAAAAACGTCAGCTTTGACGGGGGCAGCTTTGAGTTGTCGGATTTTCAGCGTTCAAAGCTGCAATCGGTAGCTGTGACAGATACCGACTTCTCCTCCGCTCTGTTTTCTTCGTGTGAGATAAAACAGACGGAGTTTAAAAACGTTACGCTGGCAAGGTCTGTGTTTTTCGGCACAAAGCTTGCAGGGCTTGACTTCACCTCCTGTAATATCGAAGGTCTTACCGTTTCCGATACGGGAGCGGAGCTAAAAGGCGCAAAGGTCGATGTGTGGCAGGCGGCAATGTTCGCAAAGCTGCTTGGCCTTATCATCGAATAATGAATAAATCAAAAGAAAGAAAGGTATTTTTAACATGAACGTACTTGTAATAGGCGGAGGCGGCAGAGAACACGCCATAATAACAGCCCTTGCAAAATCTAAGAAGGTAGACAAGCTGTATGCCGCACCCGGCAACGGCGGTATCTCGAAAAATGCCGAGTGCTTTAATGTAAAGGCAACCGATATTGACGGCTGTGTTGAACTTGCAAAGAAGCTCAGACCCGACTATGTATTCGTAGCCCCCGACGATCCGCTGGTTATGGGTATGGTGGACAAGCTAAACGCAGAGGGCTTCAAGACCTTCGGACCGAGAGCAAATGCCGCTATTCTTGAGGGCAGTAAGGTTTTCTCGAAGGCTCTGATGAAGAAGTACAACATTCCCACTGCGGCTTATGAAACCTTCACGGACGCAGATGAGGCTATAGCATATATCAAAAAGCAGAACAGCTTCCCTGCCGTTATCAAGTGTGACGGTCTTGCACTCGGCAAGGGCGTTATAATCGCAAAGGACGAGCAGGAGGCAGAAAACGCAGTACGTTCAATGCTCCTTGACGGAAAATTCGGCAAATCCGGCAGTGAAATAGTTGTCGAAGAATTTATGACAGGTCCCGAAGTAACCGTTCTTGCGTTCACAGACGGAAAGACAGTAAAGCCTATGATAAGTTCTATGGATCACAAGCGTGCTTATGACAACGATGAGGGTCTTAACACCGGCGGAATGGGTACGATAGCGCCCAACCCCATCTACACCCCCGACAAACAGCAGGAATGTATGGAAAAGATATTCCTGCCTACTATAAAGGCTATGGCGGCTGAGGGCAGACCGTTCAAGGGTTGCCTTTACTTCGGTCTTATGCTGACCCCGAACGGTGCAAAGGTGATTGAATACAACTGCCGCTTCGGTGATCCAGAAACACAGGTGGTTCTCCCCTTGCTTGAAACGGATATTATGGATATAATCGAAGCTGTATGGGAAGAAAAACTCGATGCACTTGATATAAAGTGGAGCGATAAATCGTGCGCCTGCGTTGTAATGGCAAGCGGCGGCTACCCTGAAAAGTATGAAACAGGCAAGGTGATAAGCGGACTTGACGAAAACGGTCAGTGCGAGGGTGCATTCGTTTACCACGCAGGCACAAAACTGGAGGACGGAAAGTTCCTTACGGCAGGAGGACGTGTTCTCGGCATTACCGCTTACGGCGATACATTAAAGGAAGCGCTCGACACAGCTTATAGGGCAGTGGATACGATCAGCTTTGAAAAGGCACATTACCGCCACGATATAGGAAAAAAAGCTCTTTCCGCTTTAAAATAATTCCCGAAAACACTTGCATTTCATTTCCTTTTATGTTATAATAGCATTTGCGTGTTAGAATAATTTTGGGTTTGTACGACAAACAGATCTCGGACTTACCCGTATTCCTATAAGGAGGACATATAAATGGGAATATTAGAAATAATCAGTGCTATTGTTCTGATTGTTGCCTGTGTTTTCATCGTACTCGTGGTACTTATGCAGGATACAAAGCAGGGTATGTCGCAGACGATCACAGGCGGTAGTGCAGACAACTATTATCAGAGAAATTCAGGCCGTTCAAACGAGGCTAAGCTGAACAGACTTACAAAGATTGCCGCAGTTATTTTCTTTGTTGTGGCTCTCGTTGTTAACTTCGTCGTTATGTACAGCGGTAACTTCAGCAAGTCGGATAATTCTTCGACAACAAGCTCCGCAACATCATCTGTAACATCTTCCGTTACAAGTGACGATTCCTCAGCTTCATCGGCATCTTCCGATGCTTCATCGACAGATTCTTCCGCTTCTTCAACTGACGCTTCTTCTGCTGATTCCTCAGTAGCCGAATCCTCATCTGAAACAAGCACAGAAACATCTGCAGAATAATTAATGCTTTTAAAAGCTGTCGCACTGCGGCAGCTTTTTTTGTATATGCCTGATTGTTCCGGCAACGTTCGCCGGATATAAGTAAATGCTGAGCTTTAGATTTCGCATAAAATCTCATACGCTCTAAGGCTGTTCTAAGCTAACCGCACTATAATATCAATATCATAAAGGACGGTGATATTATGAAGCTCCTGTTTGCAGAAGATGAGGTCAGTATGGCTGAGGCTGTGACCGACATTCTGACCTATCATAATTATACGGTAGACACGGTTTATGACGGTGCTGACGCTCTTGATTACGCAAGAGCCGAGCAGTATGACGGGATAATTCTTGATATAATGATGCCGAAAAAGAGCGGCTTGGAGGTGCTTAAAACACTAAGGAGCGAGGGGAACACCACTCCCATTCTCCTGCTTACCGCAAAGGCTGAGGTCGAGGACAGGATAGCAGGGCTTGATATGGGTGCGGACGATTACCTGCCGAAGCCGTTTGTAATGGGCGAGCTTCTTTCCCGTGTCAGAGCAATGCTCCGCAGGAAAGACAGGTTTACACCCGATATAATGACATTCGGCAATGTGTCGCTCAATCTCAGCAGCTGCGAGCTTAAAGGACCGTTGCAGTCTATTGTCCTGCCCAAGATAGAATACAAGCTGATGGAGCTTCTTATGCTCAACAAGGGCATCTATCTTTCCACTGAGGATATTCTCGTAAAGGTCTGGGGCTATGAGAGCGATGCAGAGAGCGGCGCAGTATGGGTATATATATCCTATGTAAGAAAACGTCTTGCCGCTATCGGTGCGGATATTGAAATCCGAGCCAAGCGCAGTGTTGGCTATACTCTTGCAAAGATCGGGGATGCTGACTGATGGTAAAACAGCTGCAGAAAAAGTTTATCATATCCGCTATGCTGGCGGTAACAATTCTGCTTGTCGTGCTTATCGGCGGAATAAACGTTTTCAATTATCTCACTACAAGCAACGATAACGACAGGCTTATGGAGATGCTCTGCTACAGCTTTGAAACCTCAACAAAGTGGAACGCAGATACAACCGACGCATCCGGCAGTCAGAATAATCCCGATTTTCCGCCGCAGGACAATGGAACTAAACCGCCCGACGATAAAAAGAACAACGGCTTTGGCAGACACGATAAAAACGCAGTGGATTCTGCACGCTATGCCGCCGTTGCGATCGACAAAAACGGCAATATCATAAGGACGGATGTAACTCATATATCCTCGCTTACCGAAGACGAAGCGGCCGCTATTACCGAAGCACTTAAAAATAACGCTTCGGGAACAGGCACATACAGCGGCTTTCTGTACAGGATAAGCGAAACTAAGCGTGCAGAAGGCAAAGTTATCATCCTTCTTGACAACGGTATGCAGATAAGCTCCTTCTTTACCGTACTGTTTATATCGGTCGGTGCAGGAATATTCGGCTGGCTTATGATGCTGCTGCTCGTAATTCTTCTTTCCCGCAAAACTATCGCCCCTGTTGCACGAAGCATTGAAAAGCAAAAGCAGTTTGTCACAAACGCAGGTCACGAAATTAAGACGCCGCTTGCCATTATCCTTGCCAATACAGATGCAATGGAGCTTCACAACGGCGAAAACAAGTGGAGCAAGAATATCCGTGCGCAGACGCTCAGACTCAGCGGACTTATGCAGAATCTGCTGATGCTTGCCAAAATGGATGAAAGCTCAACAAAGCTCCCGATGTGCGAATTCGATATAAGCACTGCGGCGGAAGATACCGTCGGCGCATTTATAGAGCCTGCCGCCCTCAAAGGCATAATGATTGAACAGGACATCAAAAAAGGCATCAGGCTCAGCGGCAACCGTGACAGTATAGTACAGCTTATGACGGTACTGCTTGACAATGCGGTCAAATATACCGAAAGCGGAGGTGTCATAAGAGCTGAGCTTTACGGCAGCGAAAAGAACATAACACTCAACATCGCCAACACCTGCGAGCCTATAGACCACCCCGAAAAGCTGTTCGACCGCTTTTACAGGGTCGACAGCGCAAGAACGCAGAAAAACGGCGGCTACGGCATAGGCTTATCGGTGGCTCAGGCAATAGCCGAACTCCACAAAGGCTCGATAACCGCTGAAAATGTATCTGCCTCCGCCACAGAATCCCGCACCGACACCACAGATAAACAAAACACCAATATGCTTACGTTCACGGTTAAAATATAAAACAACGGTTTGCAGGCAGCTGAATCAAGTCAGCCATCTGCAAACCGTTTTTATCTTTAAAGTGTCCGATGTATCCCTTACAGCAATCGACCGCATCACAAAAATACATCTCCGCCCGTTATAAATCCAACAATTCCCGTTTTGCCTATTCATTCTGATGTCGCTTTTAAATAAACAATTAATTTTGTAATTGAAATCACAATGCCGTATTGTAAAGTAATCAGCAACGAAGCCATCCACGCAGACATAGCAGGATGAGATTGTTGCCAGAAGCCATTCCATTCACCCGTAAAAATAAACATATATAAGGCAGGCGGAGAATAAACCGCAAACAGCAGATACATAACCGGAATTGAAAGCAACAACTGTTTTACATTTAAATCAAGGTACTTTATCACAACTATTGTCGGTATGCATATAATCAATAATTGTATCAATAAATGAACTATAAATCCAAGCCAAGACGGATTTGAAAAAGAAAGAAACAGATTCGCCAGATAATTCACGATTACGCCGTTGTATAAAACTGTCAAACCCCATATAAAAAGAGCTAATAATACAAAATTGCATTTTTTTAACAATTCCATTTAATTCGCCTCCTTTGCTGTGGTGCAGCAAATTATTTGTAAGTGCGAAGCACATAATCGGTTTCTGCAATCAATTCCGACTATACGGATTTGACTATCCGGATTCTTTGCACCGCATTTAAACTCAATCAAGTGTCTCAATAGAACTTATTTCATCGGTCCTATAATAATAACCGTTTGTAAGCCCTATTGTTGCTACGCCTTCGTTGCTATCATCTTCACTTTCGTACAGAATAGCCGTTTCGATATGAACTGCGCCGTTTGTTTCCGTCAGCTTGACTTTGTGAAACAACGCATCATACAGTGTTAATGAATCAACCATTATTTTTTATTTCATTTCAGTGGTGCCGCAGGTACAAGATGTGTTCCGTTTTTTGAGTAATGTATCGTTCCCCACCATTTTACCGCCCTTCAAATTTACGCTATCATTAAGCGCAAAACTCTCATATACTATTTTTCAGGCTCAAACCCATCATCAAGATAGCACCTGTAGTGAACACTATAATCATATCTGATTACCGGATTTTTCCTCAATCCGAACTTAGCCTTTATATCGTCAATCAACGAGGCATCTATATTAGGATTCATATATATTATAGGTTTCCCTTTGTTAGAAAGCTCAACTCTGCCTCTTGGATAATAATTATATGGTTTGTTGCAGCCTTTCGGCTTGACATCCGCCCATAGTCGTTTATGATTATAAGTCGCTCCCGATTTAGCCAGCCCGTTGTATGTATCTACAGTTCCAAACGGATAAGCAAACAACTCATCCTCTATCACCCAGAAAACTCCTGTGGAAGATTCTTCAGAAACGCCGTTGACACACACCGACTCTTGAATATATCGTTTCATAAACCGCTCCATAAACCCACTTAATAACACCTTTAGCACATCGCATTTTACTACCCTATAAATTTACACTACGAGTTCAAATAAAAATTATTTCAAATCGTACTTTTTAGTACATCACAAGTGTTGTGAATATTAACTCACCTTCGGGTGAGTTTTTTATTTACCCAAATAATCAATCGGTATGCTTATTTATATATAGTATCATATCACAACTGATGACAGATTTCAACATATTTTTTAAATAATTGACAAATAACTTTTCTGATTGATAAAAATTTTGTCGAATTTGTTGAATACCACTTTTTATATATTAATATATCATACCACAGCGGTTGTCCCATAAACAGTACATTTTAACAACTGAATGTAACCGCTTCCGAAAAGCAAATATTTCCATTACGGCAAACTTTCGTTTCATCAGATTTGTTCTGCTCTTTTATCCGCATTACAATGAAGACATAGCAAAAGTGCCGTAACGAAAAGCAAAGCACCTCGTCACAGCACCAAACAGCCGACTTTCTAAAACCGACAGCGTCATAATTGCAACATCATAGTGTTCTGCTTTCCACGCATTCCCCTTACTGTTGCCGAAAACATTGTCCTTTACAGCTTCTTCAAAACTGCCTGTCGCAAGATGTTTTCCCGAACACCGCCGTTACGCACATATCTCCGTCATTTATCTGTGCGAATACCTCGCCGTTCATCTTGTGCATAAGCTGTCGGCAGATGTAAAGCCCAAGTCCGCTTCCCTTCAGGTTTTCTGCATTTGCACCTCTCCAAAAGCTTTCAAAGATGTGCGGCAGATCCGTATCGGGAAGCGTACAGCCGCTATTCTTCACAGCAATAAGAATACAGCCCTCCTCTTCGGAAAAGCTGATTGAAATTTCCTTGCCGTCGCCGTATTTTATGGCGTTCTCCATTATATTCTGAACCACCTCGACGCTTCGGTCAAGATCTCCGCTTATAAGGCAATCACCATATTCTCCGACGAAAAAATCAGTCTTTATGAGCGACAATTTTTCGGTATAGTAAAGCTTGATTTTTGTTACAAGCTCCGACAGATAAAACTCGCCCATTGTAACATCAAGACTTAAAAAGTCCTCTCTTGAAGCAGTGATGATTTCAGCAACATATCCCTCTATTTCATCAGCTTTGGCATTGATGTTTTCGGCAATTTCAAGCTGTTTTTCCTTGTCGGTATACAGCCCCTTTGAGAGTGCTTTTGAATACAGCTTTATAGCCGACAAGGGAGTTTTTATGTCGTGCGACAGGGACAGCAAAAGCATTTTCTTCTCCCTTTGCAGATTTAATTCACGCTCTTTCTGCTGTTCCATATTCTCCCGGAGCATATCCACACCCCAGACAAATCGCCCGAAAAACCTGTTTTTCGCTTCCTTTACAGGTGCAGTAAGATTACCCTTTGAAAGTTCATAGGGAATATCGGTGAGTTTCTCAAACGGAGCGAGAATTTTTGCCCTTATGTAAACCATAACCGCAATGATTACCACAGACATTATGCTAAGGATTACGTTGACAACAATTATTGTTTCCGCCTTATCAACGCTTCCGTCAGCGGTATAATCAAAACGGTACAACTCGCCGTTTATCTCTCTGATTACATAGTCGCTGTGGGAATTGTAAAAGCCCTCGGCGTACTCGCTTACGCCCGTTACATATTTGCAATCTGAAATGTCATAAGCGTTCCCGTTTTCGATTTCGTTTACAAGCCTTGAAACCTCTACAAGATATGGTCTGCCGCTGTTGCTATTTGACAAGGTTCGTGGTATAATTAAAAGCAGATTATTGTACTTGAAAATCCTAAAGTATCAATAACACTTTGGAATTATCGATACGTAATTTGACGTTTTCGATAAAAATCAAGAAGGTGATAAAATGAGAAAAAGCATTTTTGATATAGCATCTGCGTCAATTAATATATCTAATGAAGTTGATAGGATTGTTTCAATGTCTGCTAAAGAAAAGAGCACTTATTCTCCGCCCTATGACCTAACTTTATTTGAATTCGTTGATAAGTGTTGTTTTAGAGACTGGAGTTATAGAGGTCATTTTGTAAATGTCGTTGATTTTCTTGAAACAGTTAATTATAATGAAATTAAAAAAGATGCCAAGAACGGTGATACCGATGCATTTATGACACTAATTGAGCTAACATATAATTTTTGGAATTTAGCGTATCGCGATATAATGGATAAAGATTCACAAAACGGATGGAATAATAACTTTTTCCATTTAAGAGATGTTATGCTCGACAATTTGGAAAAATATAATCACAAAGCATATATTGAAAATGAACGAATTTTGATAATTGAAGATAAGCCTGAAGTTACAGCAGTTGTCGAAATAATTGAACAAGATTTGGCAATAGATATTATTCGATATAACCATAGATCGTTGCAAGGAGAGATTGAACTCAAAAAGAAGATTTTGATTTCACTTGGTTCAGAACTGGAGCCTAAACGGAAAGAACTTCAAGCTCTAAATAAACAGCTTTCGGAAGATATTTTCTTTATGCTTAACAATTTGAATGTTCGTCACAACAATCGTAGCAAAAAGGACATTGCTAAGTATAAAGAGCATGTTGCAAAAATGACGAAAGCAAGGCTTGAAAAATGGTACGATGAGTTGTATCAAATGATGTTACTAGCATTTTTACTACTGGATAATGTTGATAGAACAGCAAGTGTTAAAGAATTAAAAGAAAAAATAGTCGGAGGATAAAGAAAATGACTGCTAAATCTAAAGTACAATCCATTGAGCCGAATATTGCAGATATGGCTAATAGCTGGCTTAAATCATACGAATTAGATTATAAGCTTGAACAGGAATCACTGAATACAGAGATAGACCAAGCTCTTAATAATTATTCTTCAAAGAACGGCGGCAAGGGAGGAAACAGACCTGATGCTAAGCTCCTTTTGCGTGCTGATGACGGGAAATATTATCCCATTCTTATTGAATATAAAGGTTATGAGGACAAGCTTGTTAAATTAGACAGTGAGGGTAACGTTGCCAACAAGAACGCTAAAAACCAGCCTGATTTTGCTAATATAAATTCCTATGCTGTTAACGGTGCAGTCCATTATGCAAATGCTGTACTGCATTACACAAGTTATACCGATGTTATTGCCATTGGTGTTACCGGACATAAAGACACAAGCGGAAAGGTTATACCTCAGATTGGCGTTTATTATGTTTCAAAAAACAATTTCGGTATCGGTCAAAAGGTTGACGATTTTTCCGACCTTTCATTTCTGAAGAAAAACCATTTCAACGCTTTTATAGAAAAGGTTAAGCAGTTACAGCTTACACCCGAAGAGATTGAAAAGCTGAAAGAACGCAGAGAACAGGAAATTACCACAAGCCTTGTAAAGCTTAACAATGATATTTTCAAGAGCGAAAAAGGACTCAGCGAAAACGACCGTGTTTATCTGGTTGCCGCTTCTATTATGGCAACGCTCGGCGATGTTGATAATAATGTATACCCACTTACAAAAGCCGATTTGAAGTCGTCTGATGAAAGAAATAATACAGATGGCGATATTATGCTTAGAAAAATTGAATCCTTCCTTGATGCTAAAAAACTGCCAAGGGATAAAAAGGATTTAATCGTAAGAACATTGCAGAATACATTGACTACTGATAACATCAATAAGGTAACTGACGGCGAAAGCCAGTTAAAAAGAGTGTTTGTGAAAATAGTTGATGACCTTGGTATTTACTATAAAATAGGTTTAACTACCGATTTTACAGGCAAACTGTTCAATGAAATGTATTCTTGGCTCGGCTTCACACAGGATCAGCTCAACGATGTTGTACTTACACCGTCATATGTAGCAACATTTTTATGTAGACTTGCAAGAGTAAACAAAGACTCGTATGTATGGGACTTTGCTACCGGTTCGGCGGGTCTTCTCGTTGCGGCTATGAATGAAATGCTTATTGACGCTAAGAATACCATTAAATCTCCTGAACAGTTAGCAATCAAATCAGCAAATATTAAAGCCAATCAGCTTCTCGGTCTTGAAATCCTCTCGAATGTTTATATGCTTGCGGTCTTAAATATGATTATGATGGGCGATGGCAGCTCTAACATTCTGAATAAAGACTCTCTGAACTTTGATGGTAACTACGGATTTGAAAAAACTGATGAAAAATTCCCTGCGGACGCATTTATTCTTAACCCTCCATATTCAGCAGAAGGCAACGGTATGGTATTCGTTGAAAAGGCTCTCTCTATGATGAGCAAAGGATATGCCGCTATTATTATTCAGAATTCAGCAGGCTCAGGAAAGGCAAGCAGTTATAACAAAAATATTCTGAAACATAGCACCTTGCTTGCTAGCATTAAAATGCCAATAGATTTATTTATCGGTAAATCCAGCGTGCAGACTAATGTATATGTTTTCCGTGTGGGCGAAGCACATCAGAAGGACGATGTTGTTAAATTCATTAATTTCTCAAATGACGGATATACCCGTTCTGACCGTAAAAAAGCAAGCAAAAATTTATTTGATACAGACAGAGCTAAGGAACGTTATCAGGAAGTTGTTGATTTGGTGCGTTCTGGAAAAGCAAAGCTCAACATTTTCACTGAAAAAGAATATTATGAGGGACACATTGACCCTGCGAACGGTGCAGATTGGAATCAGACAGCACCTATCGATACAAAGCCTACTCTTGAAGATTTCAAGAAAACTGTAAGCGACTATCTTGCTTGGGAAGTATCAACCTTGTTAAAGAATCAGGATAACGAGGACGAAAGCCTGGGAAAATAAATGCCTCACTCAATGAAAAGCTAAGCAAAGTTGAGTGGGGCGAGTATAAGCTTGGTGATTTATTTGAAATCGAAAGCACTTCGAGTTTCAATACGGATAGACTTGTTTTTGGAAATGAATACGATTATGTAACACGCACATCATTAAATCAAGGAATCCTCAGAACTACAGGATTTGTAAATAAAGAGAATATCAATCCATCTGGAACTTGGAGCTTAGGTCTCCTGCAAATGGATTTCTTTTATCGTAGAAAGCCGTGGTATGCAGGACAATTTGTAAGAAAGATTACTCCCAAAATTACAATAAAGGATTCGTCTATTTTATTCTTTACAACACTGCTTAATAAACAAAAATCAAGATTATTATCTGTTCTTGTGCGTGACGTTGATGATGTTTTTCATGCAACAAAAATCAATCTTCCTACAAAAAATAGAAAAATCGATTTTGATTTTATGGAATCGTTTATAGCTGAGCTGGAGGCTCAGCGGATAGCTGAGCTGGAGGCTCAGCGGATAGCTGAGCTATCCGCTTACTTAAAAGTAAGCGGATTCGACAATTATGAATTGTCGGATGAAGAGCTTGACGCTCTTCAGAAGTTTAGGGAGCTTAGCGAAGAAAACTGGGGCACATATAAAGTCGGAAATTTATTTGAACGAGTTAAAACAAAGAAGCTTCCGTATAAGGCTAAGGAATTGCCAAAGCAACCAACAGAAGAATACGTACTGCCTTGCCTGACTTCAAGTTTCCAAAATCAAGGTTTGAATTATTACGCACCAAAAGAAGGCGCAACTATTCTGAGCAATGTAATTTCCATACCTTCAAACAGCGATATTTACAGAGCGTACTACCAGTCAAGAGATTTTACTGTATTATCTGACTCTTACACTATTCGCTGGAGAGATAATAAGACAACCTTGCTTCCTAATCAGTATTTATTTATGGTTATGTGTATCAACAAGGTTACAGATTTGCCGATTTACTCGTATAAAAATAAATTGGGCGGCTGGAACGTTGTAAAAGAAAAGCATATCAGATTGCCGCAAAAGAACGATAAAATCGACTTGGGACTTATGGACAGCTTTATATCTGCAATGAAAAAGTTGACTATTAAGGATGTCGCACTGTATGCGGACAGGAAGATTGAGGCGACTAAAACGATAGTTTCATCTAAATCGGTTGAATAAAACTCCGCTACTTCAAGCTGAGTTTTTCGCTAATATAACAACAAAAAACCTCCCAATTTCTTATGGAAAAGGGAGGTCTTATTTTTAATGGCTCTTTGTCAATAGTTGGGGTACGAAAAAACAGAAAAATTGCGTCAGCGGGTTCGGATCAAGAATCCGCTGATAATTTTTATGAGAAAAAATGTGGAGAATACGGTTACGTAATCTTCTGAAATTTCTGTAACCGTAAGCATTTCTCTTTAAAACTTTGACTTTGCTGTTACAGCCTTCGGTGAAGCCGTTTGTGTAACTGTAAGCAAATGAACTGATAATGCCGTCAAACCATGATTTCAGCGTTCGAGCGCAATACCGAAAATCTTCAAGTGAACTTATCTCGGCAATATGTATCCACTCTGACAGCATTGTTTCAGCCTGTTCGGCACTGCTTCGCAAAACAGTGAAAAATTTTTCTTTCAGACAGTGTGCGTCCATAATATCCGCCAAAAACGAGAGCATAATATTCACGGCTTGTTTGTCTGCGTCATTAAAGCTGTTAAAAGGCTTGATGAGCAGTGAACGTGAACGCTCGAAATTCTTTCTCATACATCATCAAGTGATTATTGAGCCTTTTTGCAAATATTTCTTGAATTACTAAGTTTTATATGATACAATTTATTTAAGAACCAACGCACTGCTCCTAAATCGAAATTCGGAGGTACTTACCATGATAGAGGAAGTGAATGAAAAAGATATTTGCGAATGTGTAAATGTAATCAGAGTCAGCTTTGCCACAGTTGCTGACGAGTTTGGCTTTACCGCTGAAAATGCACCTAAATTCACAGCATTCGCAACTACTGAAGAAAGATTAAAGTGGCATTTATTCGGTGAGCATAGACGTATGTATGCCTTTTGGGATAACTGGAAAATTGTTGGCTACTATTCATTGCTATTGCAGAGTAATAATGAGTGTGAGTTAAATAATTTATGTGTACTTCCGACATACAGACACAGAAAAATCGGTCAAGAGCTGTTATTTCATGCCTTTAATACTGCCAAAAAAGCAAATTGCGTAAAAATCAACATCGGAATAGTCGAGGAAAACAAAAAATTAAAAAATTGGTATGAGCAATTCGGATTTACACATACAGGAACCAAAAAATATGATTTTTTCCCTTTTACCTGTGGGTATATGGAAAAGATTTTATAATTTTTTCATTTATAAAGCAGGCTGACATAATGATTATGCTATAATAGTCTTGAACAAGTAGTTATTATTCCGGACAAGCAGGAAATGAGAGGTTTAGAGTATGTGCTTTATATGCGACAGAATTAAAATGATCAACAATGGTACAAATCCATACTTCGTTAAAGAATTACAAACAGGTTATGTAGTTATTGGTGATAATCAGCATTTTAAGGGCTACACATTATTTCTTTGCAAAGAACACAAAACAGAACTGTTTCAATTAAACCATTCGAAAAAGATTAAGTTTTTAGAGGAAATGTCCATAGTCGCCGAAGCAGTTTCAAACGCTTTTGGAGCAGAAAAAATGAACTATGAATTGTTAGGCAATGGCGATACACATCTGCACTGGCACCTATTCCCAAGAAAAAGCGGAGATATAGAAAACTATGGCAACAACGGAAAAGGACCTGTTTGGTGGTATCCTATGGAAAAAATGTACAATGATAATAACCGCCCTTCAAAGACAGAATTAGAAGATATGAAAGAAAAGTTACTGATAGAATTAGAAAAACTGTTGTAATCCTACTTCAAGTTTTTATAGGGTTGCAAAGCCTGAGCAGAAAGCGGATATTGACGAGGTTGTGCCGATGGGGATTTGATTGGAAAAGTGGTTGAAAAAAGTGGGAATGCGTGGTATAATACTTACATGGGCAGTTAATCTGCCCGATGAGTTGATAATTTAAGGGGGACATACACGGAATGATTAAAGCACTGTTTGTAGATTTTTATGGTACTGTTGTTCACGAAGACGGAGAAGTGATAAAACAAATTTCACAAGAAATATATGATACTGGAAAAGTGAATGATAAGTCAGAAATAGGTTCTTATTGGTGGGGTGAGTTTCAGAATGCTTTTCTTAACGCATATGGCGATAATTTTGTAACTCAAAGAGAATTGGAATACATGTCATTAGCAAAAACAATCCAGCATTTCAATTCATCTGCCGATGCAAAGACATTGAGTGGTTTGATGTTCAATCATTGGATAAAACCACCTATTTTTGAGGAATCAAAACAGTTCTTTGAATTATGTCCGATTTCAATCTATGTTGTATCCAATATTGACAGAGATGATGTGTTGCAAGCCATCAAATACCATGATTTGAAGCCGGCTGATGTATTCACAAGCGAAGACGCAAAAGCATATAAGCCGAGAAAAGAGTTATTTGAATTTGCATTAAATAGAGTAGGTTTATCTCCCGAGGAGGTATTACATATTGGAGATTCCTTAAGCAGCGATATAAAAGGTGCTTCATCTATCGGAATAAATGCGATATGGGTTAATAGAAGCAACAGGGAACCCCCAGATAATGTTATGGCTGTAAAAAATCTGTTGGAAGTATATAATACAAAATATTTCTGATAGATAGCAACACACTTTTTTACTAAATAGTTTAGTGCACCAAAGGAGCACTCGCCGGGTTGTTCCTTTTCCTATATTTCTGAGCCGCAAGGCTCTTTTTTTATGCGGTTTACGATGCCAGCCCAATGGCAATTTGATAGAAAAATCGGTTGCATAAAGTGGAAATGCGTGGTATAATAAGTTTATAAGGGCAGTTAATCTGCCCTACAAATCGGGATTTATAAAAGAAAGAGGCATTGTACGTTATGATTGATTTCGTTAAGTCTACAGAAATGAAGATCTCACTTGCTCCCGATCAGGAGGGGATGCTTTCAACAAAGGAAACAATTAAGACGATTATCAGGGATAATCCTGATACGGTTCTGGCTTTTGATATATTTGACGAAAATGATCTGATTGGTTTTATTCTGGTTAATCGTTTTGAAGAGCATAAATATTTTTTGTGGGAATACGCCATAGACATAAGCCACCAAAATAAACACAAAGGCACAGCCGCACTAAAAAAATTTATTGACCTTATGCGAATTCGTTATGATGCAAAAGTTATAACAACCACATATATTTACGGTAATGACCATGCGAAGCATATATATGAGAAAATGGGGTTTGAGGAAACCGATGTGGTGGACGAGCAAGACTGCCATGAGGTAAATATGGCTTATTATATATAACATCGAAAAAATTCGTATAATCGCTGATACATATTCCCATTTATCGAACAGTTTCACGCACTAAAGGAGCAACCACCCCGGCTGCTCCTTTTTCATATATTCCACCCAGAGCCGCAAGGCTCTTTTTTATGCGGTTTACGATGTCAGCCCAATGGCATTTTGATGGGAAAATCGGTTGCATAAATTGGAAATGCGTGGTATAATGAGTTGAAGAGTGAGAGTAAACTGCTCTATAAATCGGAATTTATCTTGCTGATTTATATATAATACTGTAGGGGACGGTTTTCTGTCAAGAGTAACATGGTTTACACTTTGTGCAAGCACATGGTTTACATGTTATCAATAACAAACGAACATAAAAAATGAACTTGAAATGAGGGCGAAGTTGGCGTTTTACAAGGATATTAAGGATAAAGAGCCGATTGCTCCTATTGATGAGAAGCTGTTGGAATACTATATCAAATAATACTGAGGTGATTTCAAATGAAAATAACAAAACCCGAAATGATTATTTTTGACTATGGACATACCTTGCTTTGCGAGCCTGATTGGAATTCTGACAGAGGAAACGTCGAACTTATGAAATACATAGTGAAAAATCCAAACAATTGCACGATTGAAGACATTCAGAGTGAAGTAAATAAGATATTCGGAGAAATTGAAAGTGTAAGGAATACTCTTGGATATGACATTCCGGCAAGAGTCGGAAACCGCCTTGCATTCGAACATTTGGGCATAGAATTTTCATTGACGCCTTTGGAACACGAAATAATTTTTTGGACTGCTGCTTCACAAGGAGCAATTATGCCTTATGCAGATGAAATGATAGATTATCTTAATCAAGCAGGTATTCGTACTGCGGTAATCAGCAACAATGCGTGGTCAGGCGAAGCAATAAAGGAGCGTTTTGACAGATTACTCCCTAACAATCGGTTTGAATTTATAATATCCTCCTGTGATTATATGATAAGAAAACCCGATAAGCGTCTATTTGAAATTGCATTGATGAAATCCGGATTGACATCTGACAAGGTGTGGTATTGCGGGGATAGCTACTCAAATAATGTTGTCGGTGCAAATAACGCAGGAATTTTTCCTGTTTATTATAGCGATACAAATAATAATGCCAATGCCGACTTTGAATATTTGAGCGTAAGGGATTGGCGGGAAATGATAGAAACTTTGGAGAATTTATAATGAATGTTAGAATAATAAACACAGATGAAATAAAGCTGTTGTTTCAACTCTTTGATTATAACGACCCAGATGAAATGATTGCTGAAAACACAAGAGATATTAACAAGGGAAAAATTGATATATTCGGATTGTTTCAAGATGGTAACCTGATAGGCGAGAACCATATTGCCTATGTTCATAGCAATGAAAGATTTGCTGTAACGATCAAAAAAAATGATGCTGACGGTCATTCCGGGATTTTTTACTCAAGCATCGGATTCGATAAAGTTCCCGAATGGGATTACAAAAAAATATGATATAAATACAGATAACTGTCTGCTAAAGAGCACAATTGACCGAATTCGTGACGGATCTGAGGGTTGTGAACATAATATATAAATATAAATTCCCGTTTATCGAGCAGTTTAACACACAAAAGGAGCACCCCTCACGGTTGCCCCTTTTCCTATATTCCCCGAGCCGCAAGGCTCTTTTTTTATGCCATTTTCCCAAGGAGGTGACGCAGAATGTCCGAGAATTTCGGCTTAAAAATAGGTCTTGAGGGCGAAAAGGAGTTCAAGAAATCCCTCGCTGAGATAAACAATTCGTTCAAGGTTCTCGGTTCTGAAATGAAATCGGTGGATTCGTAGTTTGACAAGAACGACAAATCCACGGAAGCCCTAACCTCTCGAAGCGAGGTTATGAACAAGGAAATCGACAGTCATAAGCAGAAAATCGAAACGCATCGTTCTGCTCTTGCCAATGCGGCAGAGTCATTCGGCGAGAACGAGCGCCGCACTCAAAGCCGGCAGATACAGCTGAACAACGCACAGGCGGCTCTGAACGGCATGGAGCGTGAACTGAATTTCAACAACACCGCCCTTGAAAAGGCTGACAAGGGCTTTGACGAGGCCGGAGATGGAACAGGATTTCTTATTCTTTCTCATTGATTTGTTGTCCTTTCTTTTCAAGCGAGTGCTTGACAATTGAAAAAAAGCGTTTATAATATAATTAAACACGTTTAATAAGGTGAGGTGATACAATGTCAGATAAAATAAAGCGTGACCTTGAAGCAACAAGAAATGCTCTTTTAAATTCAACTGCAAAACTTATGACGGATTGCAGTGAACCTTCGGAAGTTACATCTCGAGCTATTGCAAAAGAAAGCGGAGTAAATCTTGCAATGATTAATTATTGCTTTGGTTCACGAGAGGGTTTGCTTTATGAGGTGTTTCGAAAGCTTTTGTCAGATGTTCAGAAACACGATACGGAATTTATAAAGATTATGTCATCGGGAATGTCGCCTAAACAGAAGCTTACTGAATTGCATTTTAAAATGATGAGGCTTATGATTGCAAATTACAACTATTCGCAAGCGGTGACAAAATATATATTGTTCAATCGCAATGATGATTTTGGTATGGAAAGCCTACCATTTATTGTAGAACATTTTAACGGAAGAAAAACCATAGAAGATTGCAGATTGATTGGGTTTGAGCTGACAAGTATACACGAACTTTCAGTTCTGCGTTATGAGACAATAAAAAGCACCTGTAATATCGACCTCACCGATGATGAAACGCTTAAATGGTATATTTGTCAGAATATAAACAGATTTTTATATTAGGAGAAATTAATATGTCAAACAAGAAAGCGCTTATAGTTGTAGATATGCAGAACGATTATCTTTGGAATAGAAGAAAAAAGATGTTTTCCTATAACACTCCCGAACTTGTAAACGCTGTCAATAGTCTTATTAGCGAGTTTAGTGAACGGGGTGATGATGTGATTTATGTTGGGCAAGTATTCCCCAATATTATCACAAATAAATGGTTTATAGGCTTTTCTATAAAAGGTACATCTGGTGCTGAAATTTATCCTGATGTGGATATCGTATCTGATAATTACTTTGAAAAAAATCTGCCTAATAGTTTTACTTCGCGAAGCTTCAAAAGCTTTGTGACTACAAAAGAATATTCGGAAATCACAGTATGCGGACTTGACCTTTGCGGTTGTGTGGGAGCAACTGCAAAGGGGGCCATTAAAACAGGAATGGCTGTAAAGCTTTCAGAAGCAGCTACGGGGTGTCGCTTCGGAAAAGAAAAAGCAAATAGAATGAAAAAAGATTTGATTTCATTGGGTGTCAAAATTATTAAATAGATATAAAAGTGAGCCGTTTTAAGCCTGTGACGGGTCATTCTTCGGCAAATCTCAAATACAACTGCAACAAGCAAAAGTTCAGCCACTTTTCTCATTCCTTTCAATTTTCCATATCATAACAGCAGCTTCATTCCCATATTATGTTCAAAGCCTGCAAAGGTGGAGTTCATCAGCGTATATACGGAGTTTAACAGCGATGTTGTCAGGAAGCGGTCTATCCTGCTGATTTTGTCGGGATAGCTGACAAGACTTTTCATCACATACTGAACGTGATCGAAGGTGATTTTTCTGTATGCTGCCTTTGCCGTTTCTTCCGATACCCGTTTTCCCTCCGATACCACACTTCGCTCTCCGCAGAGAACATCGACCATGAGATCTTTAATTTCTTCTGCCATTTGGACAACAGAGCTGTCGGGATGAGAGATAAGGCAGTCATAGTCGATCTGTTTCTTAACTTTTTCCTCAACCGTACTTCTTTCTATCGCGGCAATCAATCCGTCAGCTCCGGGCGAGAAATTTTGAATGCCTGCCTGTGACCGATCGATAGATTGATCGTAAGTATAACTCATATCAGTATTATTTATATCAATATTATTAGAGTCCGATTTTCGTACTTCAAGAAGTCTGTTTTTCGGATTTTCAGAAGTCTGATTTTCGGACTTCTTGAAATCTGTTTTTCCGAATTCTTGAAATTCGTTTTCCGTACTTCTTGATGTCGGAACACGATCGGTATTCTGCTCACCTTTAACAATGAAGTTCTTCACATACAAAATTGACGGCAGTCCCAAACCTCGGCGTTTCTTTTTAACAAGCCCGATGCCTGACTGGTCATCAAGCTCTTTGAGAAGATTGAGAGCCTTTTCGTGTCCTACATCAAGGCTTTCCTCAATTTCTTCAACAGGGAAAATGATATACACCCTATTGTGCTTATCTATCCAGTTGTTCTTCCTGCTAAGGCTCATTCGTTCAAGCAACAGTCCGTACAATATCCTTGCATCATTGGACAGACTGCCGAAATGTTCCTTGTCAGTGAAAAGCACCTTCGGCACTCGGACAAAGGTAAATTGCTCGGTTTCAACGCCGTAATAATAGTCAAATTCAGTTTTGGGCATATAGATCACACCTCATTTGGATTTAGTGGCAACAAAAAAAGGCTTCCCTGCAATATAAACTACTCTTAATTGTAACAGCGATAAAAAGCCCTAAATAACGATTTAAGGCGACCTAACGCCAAGGAAAAGAGTGAAACAAACATTACTCTCTGTCCTCGATTTTAGTTCGCCTTAAAATTTGCTTGGCTCCCCCTGTTGGACTTGAACCAACGGCATCGTGATTAACAATCACGCTTCCTCTTGCGGTTCCCGTCTTTTTCTGCTCGTATTCTCGCAAAAAGCCGACCGCTGCGCCAAACCCTGTTCGCTTCTTCCGCCACCGCAGGCACATCACAGGCTTTGCCACCGACTTCGCCCCTCAGCTTTAAGCGTGTTTCAAGCAACAAAAAAGCACTGCCTGAGCAGTGCTTGAATGTGATATCGTTACGTAATAGATTTTTTTATCATAGAGAAAGATTATTCACAGCACAAGCCTGCAACATTTACCACTGGTTACGCTAACCTGAAAAAGAAACCTAATTTGATACAATGTACCTAACTGGAAAGTAGGGAGGATTCTTGTGTAAGTCGGTGCAAATCAAATGCCCCAGTGTATATTAGTAACTCAACTTTTGTATATCGCACCGAAATCATGCCCAGTCAATTGGTACAAGTTTCATACCGTCCCACCATTTTTCAACCACAGAATCTTGAAAACGCTTTTCTTTTATATCAGCATGATCAACAATTATTACCTGCATGTTAGGAGCAAGTTCCTTGATTCGCTCAAAAACAAAATCGTAGATTTTTCTCACTTCCTGGCTATCTACATTTTGATCATTAGTTTCTGGTGGGAAATACACTTGAGATGGCTGATCTAAAAACAAGAATCCCGGCACAGGTCGTTTGTTTTGTATAAAAAACGTGTGCAAAGCAAATAAGGTTATAAGGTGACAGCCTAACCAATTGGAACCACTTCCAAGTTGTTGTAGAGGAACTGGTCTATCGCGGTCAACCATTACAGTAAGTTTGGTTAGGTCAAATCGATATGGAAATTCGCTATGTTCCAGATCAAGACTCTTTGCCCATTGATACATTAGGGTGGAAATCCGATTAATTATAGACTGTTTTCTTTCCTCAATCTCGTTTATATCTAATATGCTGTTGATTTCATTTATTCTAAACTCGATCTCCGAAAGTCTATCCCTACGATCAGCCATATTATCAGAGATAACAACGCTTTCAAGCCATAAACTGATTCTGCCAACTACTCGTCCTCGTCTCACATTTAGATCCTTAAGGCGAAGCGCTTCTCTATTTTCATCATATATGGCGTTTATTTCTACTTGGAGAGATTGTGATTGATTAATAAAATCTTGTCGCTTATTTTTAAGCTGTTCTAGATATTTTCTGAGCGCTGGACGATTATGGGATACAGATTCTAATCGGTATGATAAACTTGTTATTGAATCTCGAATATCCTGTGCCCCTGGCAAAGGTGAATCTATTGTCTTTGAACATAACGGACAATGGTTTGGATCAAAATCAATTTGCTCGAATAGTCCAATAGATTCTAATCGACTTTTTTGATGCTCAACTTCAGTACTATAATCTTTCACTTGCCCCAGAAATTCCTCGGTATTTCGAATATCAATGCCGATTTGATCTATTTCATTTTGAGTGTGCGATAATTGACTTTGAAGCAAGGATATTCTATCCATACCAGTTGTAGATATGTCATTTGGTTTCCAATTGCACGCAACGCTCATTGCATTTCGTACACTTTCATAATCTGATAGATCAATTTGGATATCTTCTGGAAGAATGCCGACTTCTTTTGCTTCAGAAAGAAGAACCGTTGCTCTATCTAAGCCATTCCCCTTTAGTTGGTCAACTTCATCAATGCCCTTTCTTAAAATGGTAGCTTCTCGCTTAAGCAGCGTTCTTTCAGATTCAAGAACCAAAGTATTCTCGCCTACTATGCCTAAGAAATATGGCAATGTGTCTTTTATCGCTTGCGCCATAAAAGGTTCCGCCTGTCTATGAAATAAAAATTTTTGTGATGCAATCTCGTCTTGATTTTGTAAGCAATAATATAGACTATGACGTATATTTGCAGAAAGTGGTAGACGACTTTGATTTTCGGGAGGATTAAAGAGGTTTTCTGATATTCCTAATTTTGATGAAAGTAGTTTTTCTAAACCACTGTTATCTATAGGAGTAGCACGCGTCAAGTCATTGGGAATATTTTTTGCACCCATTAAGTAACAGCAACTATTTGTAGAGGCTTGTCCATGCGGTGGATTTTCCCTAGCAATTAGAAGATATTCGTCATTATGCACCAGTTGAAGAGCATACCATGCAACATGCTCCCTTACAAAGCCTTCTGCTATATTACAAGAAGATCCGCCGAAACAGTAATCAATAATGTCACCGATCACGGATTTTCCCGTTTTTGATTTTCCAGTAATGATATTTACTGATCCGATTTTAAATGGCAGAATTCTTCTTTTGCCATTTGTACCATATAGAACTATCGCACTGATTTGCATTATGGTTTCACCCCCAAAGCAGTATATATATTTTCCACGGCGTGCATATTATAAAACCACCGTCCAACATGCTCCGCTTTTTGAATACATTCTGCAATTTCTTGATCATTAGCGGCGTATTGGACAATCTTTGATTTTGAAACTGTTTTTATTATAGATAGTCCTCCATCGATGATTTCGCAGTTACCTTGAAATAATAAAAATTCTATAGCTTCATTCGTAAAGCCGATTAGGCTCTTGGCACGATCAGCAAATCCTATTAAAACGTCCGGATTTCGTTGTAGCCATACAACCATATTTTCTCTTGAATTAACTCTATTTCTTGTGTTTTTATGCAATACGATAGGCATAACTAAATAAAGTAATGAGAATGGCATATTATTTTTTGCTTTCTTTTGATACTCAAATATAGCTGAATATAAAAGTATAGCGCAAAATGATGGATTCAATAAATTAGCTATTTCTGGTGTACGTTTACTCCATGGTATCATGCCATCACCCCCTTAGTAATTCACATAAGCGCTCCATAAAATCAACATGCCATCCAACAACAAGTCGATTAGCAAGTTCATGATATGTACCACGCATAATAAATGGATCTGGAACATTGCTTCTTATTGGTAATGACAAATTCTCAATTTCGCCAAATAGCTTCCTGCCTGCAATTTGCTTTTGATTTTCAGTAAGTTGATCGCCATAGTCTTCCATATTCTCTTTCATTATTAAAAACAATCTATTCCATTCATCAACTAGCCTTTTTTCGTATTTTTCTAAATCATTGATAAATAACAATTGTTCTCTAACCCACTGACTTCTTTGACGGTAAGCATTATAATAGTCCCTAATGCAACGCTTTAAACGACTATTAGAAATGGCTATCAAATCTAACTGTTCAATAAATATTCTATTTTCTGGCGGTAACTGCTCTAATTCATGATCTGTCGGTTGGTAATATGGATCAACATCAATAGGTAGGGAATCTGCCTTATATTCACCACCAATATCGTTCATCTTTTTCTGCAATTGTCGATAGCTGATAAATACTGGTTCTTCGGAAATCAAACATTGAATTGAAGAAATAATCCACCAACCTACTATTTTTTCGTATACGCTTTCTTCAAAAGGCTGAAGTGTTATAACACGCACATACGGCATAATGCTTTCTTTTATCGCAACTATATTGGGACTCGAATCACATACATAAATATGCTTAACCAAATATTCTTGTTGCTTGTCATCTAGTGACTTAAAAGCATCATAGTAATTCTTGTTGGTTTTCGATGCATTTGAACACGCTACTTGACGCATAATCTCAAGTGCTTTTTTCCAATCACGAGAAAACATGTTTTGTAAATAAAATGCAATAGAATTGTCTTGCGCTTTGGCTGTTGTAATAATAACAAAATTAGTTGCACGTTCAAGGTTCGCATTGTTTTTTATGTGATCACACCAGCTTTTTATTGTTCTCCAATAATCAGTACTAGTATCGCTGAGGTTTCCTTGTCGATGAAGTTGGTGTTTTATCTGAATCATTATTTGTGGGTTGTCTTTTTCCACAAAAGCAACATCATCAAATTTCTCAATACAGAGCTGAGAGTCGGGGTTTCTGCTCTCAAGTAGAAGGAGAAGGGCAGAAAGCACTTGATACAGATATCCAGACAGTTGGCCTGTAGCATCATGTACATTATGTTCAATCATCATTCTCCATCCTCTTTTCACTGTTATGACCTTGGGTTTAAGGTATACATTGGTACTAATTTGACCTTTTGGCTTTAATTGAACATTTGAGATCTCTTTTCATATATTATTTAAAAATTAACACGAATGTGCAGAAAACCGTTTTATTACCTATCTAGCATTCATACTACTCGCCCAAACACATATACACGGTTTTCAAACTCTTTTCTTAAATTATTCGCATATAAGTTTACGTAAAGCTTCGGGTAGGCACTTTTAAAGTGTTAAATCACCTTTTAAAGTGTATTCTGCAATGCGTTTAACCTCTTCTAAAACACGTTTTCGAGCAGCTTCATTAATCCACCAATTGTCCGGTCCTATATTTTTACCCGTCGGAGTATCATCAACAGTTGGAATATAGTAAGTTTCAACAAAGTCCGGATATAGATTTTTTGCTGTCATTTCAATTCTCCTTGTTACAAAAGCTTTTGCAACAAATAGTATTTTTTTGCAGTGTTCAAATCCCCCAAACTGCTCCTCAATAATTTGTTTGGAATAATTGAGGTTTTCATAGCTGTTTGTTGCCTTATTTTCAAGGAACATTATATCTGATGGAATTCCTAACTCTATACCTCTTCTAAAAAAACGCTCACATTCGGGTTCTTTATCCATCTTTGCCGAATGCCCGGTCAAAATAAATTTATCACAAACGTGATGTTCATAAATTGACTTAACATCAACCATTGTATCAAGATAGTCATTCCCAAGAACAATGCAGACATCAGCTCTTTCTGGAACTGATTTAGGCAAAAAAAGCAGTTTAGTTATTGCTTCAATCGCTGATAAACAATTATTCATAATGTTTCCTCCTGATTACCTACTAATGTTCTTATATTACTCAAGAATCTATTCAGATTTTCCTCTACAGTTTCAAGAGTAACCCAAAATTGGTCAGCCACAATTTTTTGAGAATGAACAGCATTTTTCTGAACCTTCAAGCACATAATAATATAGGCTATCTCGCGCTGAAGTCTACTTTCGCATCGCAATTTATGTATATCGACACTATCCAGGGATTCAATAGTCAATTCTGTTTTAATGTAATTGAAATCAATATCCTTATCAATATGATCGATATTCTCGTAAACCAGCCATTCAATCAAAACCAGCATAAGAGCTGAATTCGGTTTGGTATTTAAATCTACGACTTTTCCTTGACACCGCTTGTTGAGCTCACTCTCAAAATAGCTCTGCGCCATTTCCTTGTCACTGTGAATGTCGCTGTAGTATCTGCCATACCAATATTCAATCAAAGGTTTATTCGCACGTTTAGAAATATTGAGATCCCTCTCAATTTCCGATTTATCATCAAAATCTTGCAGTTCCACTTGATGCTTAATCAACATAATAGCTTTCTTTTGTGCTGAATAGCTACGAACGATATGTGGACATCTAGAAGCAGCATCATACAATCTATAAGACAGCATTAGCCTATCCTCATTATAACCCTCAAGGCCTGTGATTTCTATGCCGAATTTTTCCAAGATCAATTGACGCAATTTAGCATTATAATTATTTTCTAATATCATAGCCATGAGATTTAGGCTCTCTGCGCTATAATTGAGACAAGCTTTAGCTAAATATGCCCGTGAAACATAATGAAGACCCAAAATATTCAAAACAATTTTATTACGATTTTCTGTAAAAGCATAAGAATTGTATGCTTGAAATGCAGAATTAAGTACCTGATATACTGCAAGTCCGATATCATTAAAATTGTTATTGCATTCCAGTAAAACATTTTGCGCAAAATCCAAATTTGAAATTGCCTCATCAACCAAAAGGTATCGCTCATTTTCAATTACCGAAAAATCATTCAAATCGTTCAAAACGTACTCTAAAAAGCTGTTTAAACATTTGCCTACATGGTTATAGCCGTCACTATTAAATTCGCCATTACTGTTATCATACACTTGTTTTGCTTTTTTGGCATATTCCATGCATTTCACAAAGCTGTCCAACGGCATTATATTTTTGTCTTCCATTATGCGATAATGTTGAGCCATCTGACATAATGAGAATATATACATATTTGCAAGCGATTCTTTTATACAAACATTATTAGACTCTTCATAACAGCGTATAAATTCGCTAGCAAATAATATATTATCCTCACGAGTAACAGAGATTTTATTCAGCACTTGCAAAACAACAAGATTATTTATGTTCTTTAATTTTTGGCAATAGTCCTCATTACCATGCAGTAAAAATGTAATCGAATCTCCAACTGACAAAGAGGCTTTCTTCGAGCCTGTTTTAATAACCAAAAGCGCATCAGCAACATCATTAGAAAAATCCCTTAAATCAGCGTGCATTTCGATTTCCGAACCGAAGTCTTCATTTATATGGTCAGGGTAATCAACAATTGCCCAAACTATATTTGCTACGTGAAGTGCCGCACAAAGATCTCTTATGTTTTGATGCTTAAAACTAAATTTAACGAAAGGAGTGCTTTTATCTCTCACAATTAAATTGCAATCCAAAAAGGCATTTTTTACATTTTCATAAGAAAAATCACTACCATACCTTTCGTTGTAACATTTGATGGTTTGTTTAAGTTCATTAAGAGATATACTTGTTAAAGAAACATCGCCCCTAGCCTTTTTTTCAGAAATAGAATCTTTTCGATAAGACAGATAACATAAGCTCGGGAACAATTCAGTTATAATGTGAATGTGATCCTCATCAAATCTTTTCTTATTGTTTTCTAGGTAGCAATACATTAAATAGCTTGCATTAATACAACCGCTGGCATTAAGATCAAAATTCATCTCCTTACAAATTTTCATATAAAATGGCGTTGTAAGCAATTCTAAAGTTTTTTCCGGATATTCTGTCGGAAATGAATCTATTCCATAATATTTGCACGCACTTTCTTTGCTTATATGATTAACAACTGCATCGGAAATATCAGACAATTTGTGCAAGGAAACAATTACATCAGCAGAATTATATCGAGAGGTAATAATAATTTTAACCTTCGGGTATTCAGCAAGTGCTTTTATCTCATTAAACAAGTCTTCAAGATTTCCCCGATATTCATTTAAACCATCTAGCAAAAAGATATAGGTAAATCTGCTGTCGTTTTTAGAAAAAATAGCTATTAACTTATTTTCATCATTTTTTTCTTCAATGTTTTCATTTTGAACAGGGAAGTGACTAATTATGTAGCTTTTTATGGTCTCATTGCTGCTCTTATATGACAAAGTAATATATATAGGAAAGAAAAGTGAATCTTCGTTATTCTCGTCAGTATGACCTTTAAATGCATCATATTGAAATTTTCTAAGATGCGTTGTTTTTCCCGAACCACCAGTCCCAGAAAGGAAAAGAATTTTGGGGAGAGAATTGCGGATTTCCCATAAGTTAGAGCATTCTTCTATGCCTTCGCCACTTATTGTTCCAAAAAGGTTAGAGTCATACACTGAATCATTCAGAAGAGTTGACTTTGCAACAGTCAGATAAAGTGATTTAGAAACGCTATCTATCGTTTTTTCTTCGATTGAAATTTGTTTTTTTACATTATGTTCATCTTCATAGTCTCGTTCAAAATACACATCAAAACGTTTCGAGATAAAAAGACGCATCTGGATTTGTTCATCACATTTATTCTCAATCCAGCAACAGATTTGGCGGCTAATTTTATTAAGCAAGGACTTAGCGTTAAGTACAGTTAAATTATCGAATCCTGCGATATTTGCAGTTAAAGCATCAATCATCTCTTTACTGCATCGATAATCGAATTCAATACCCGTCCAATAGTGCAATATTTTGTCTATATAATTATAGTTTCGAATTATTTGCTTTATTCTGTCCGAATAACCATTAAAATTAACTTCATCCATCCTTATGCATTCTTCTTCAATTGTAACTTCTATGGATTTGACCAATTTTTCATATTCAACTTTCTCTTTAATTTTTTCAAAAAACTCATCTACCTTATCTTTTGCCATACCAGTAACTTTTTCGGTTAAGTAGGTTGAAAACGACATATAATCCTCCGTAGACATCAAAAACAATATTGGAACATAAAGAAACCTAGCTTTTTTAAATCAAATTTCAAAAGTCAATTATGTAAAATTCTTATTGTGATAAAACGACCTCTCTATAACTTAACAAAATAATATTGCTAAGTCGAAAGACAAAGATTATCGTTAAATTACCTCAATAAAATTTTTACCGAAGGCAATGAAATAATGACTAGACAAGTACTACCATTGTACCAACTATGTTCATAGATCTTTGCTTTCAAGCCCTTGCTTTCAGCCCATTGATTCACTTCGTCGCTGATTTTATTTGCATCACTATAGGTAATATAAACTAGGCAACATACTTTGGTATTAGGATTTTTATATATTATGGCATGGTCGAGATAAGGGACATTTTCCCTTGGATGACCACAACCATTTGAAGAAAAAGTACCGCTTTTCAATATTTTTTCAATAACTTCTTGATTTTGATAGTGTGTTGCCCTTGTAAATCCATTAGCATCAAGAAACTCTTTAGGCGCTTTGAACTTAAAACCAAGCCCGTTGACATTTACCCACGACATAAATTTCATCCCTTCGTTGTATTTTCCTGTACCTAAGATTAGATTAAAAAGCGTTAAAACAAATTTATATACCATTATTATAATATACTTTTGAGTTTTTTTCAATACAATTTTTGTCCCTTTTGCACATATTGCATTTTTTTTGCGTGAATGGCAATAAAATCTCCTTTTTAGACAAATTCCGCCATTAATGTTTGTTTAATTTTACTCTATATGGCAATCGTTTTTACAATTTATTGCATACGCAACTTTACATTTCAGACCTGCCAAGGAAAATATTCACCAAATCTTTTCTAAAGAGCCTTAGTCATCAGCGTCGCCATTGTCAGCCTATCTTTTCTAAAATAACCTTAAATCCAATAAAAATCAACAGAAAACTGACAAAATGTATAAAAATCGGGACAAGATGCATTCTTGATGCAATTTTAATGCGTTTTTTGCCTTCCAGCAATTCAACAATCGCAATATGCCAAACGCAATCGGTAATTCTAATTTAAGTTCGCTCTCATCTCAAACCCACCTTTGAACCGCACCGTTATGGTGTTCTTGGTATCAACCGTGATTTGCTCTATAAGCTGCCGCGTAACAATGTCGTCATATTCGGTCAAGGCGAAATCTTCCTTTTCAAGACTTTGAAGCACATTGCTCAGTTCGTTAGAACCGTGCTGCACCTCCGTCTGTTTTGCTTTCTCGGTTTCGATGAACTCCCGCAGCATTTTCATCTCTTCGCTGAATTTCGCGATATCCGACATCGCGTTTTCCGCCGTTTCGGGTACGGTCGCCAGCCGTATCAGCTCGTCAATATTCCGCGCAAGCTCGTCGATCCGCTGCTGTGCCGCCTGAATGCTGCCGTTTTGATTAGGATCAAGCACCTCGGTTATGCTTTCGCGGAGCGCTTTTGCCACATCGTCTTTGACCGTACATAAATCGTTTATTGCGCTCACAATCGCTCTGTGGAGCGCCTGTTCATCTACAGTCGGTGAACTGTGACATTTTTTCTTGCCGTACTGAATCCTACTCACACACCGCCACTTGACTTCCTTGAAGCCATTCGCCGTCCAAGTAACTCGACGGTAATGCTCCCCACATTCGCCGCAGATGAGCAGTTCCGAGAGCGCGTATTTGGCACTGTATTTTCCTTGTCCGGTCTTGGTAAGTTTGTCGGCAATCGTCCGCTTCGCCGAGCGCCGTGCCATTTCTTCCTGCACCCGATTAAAATCGGAGCGGGAGATAATCGGCTCGTGATGGTTCTTCACAAGGTACATCGGAAGCTCACCGTTGTTCTTTCGCATCTTTTTCGTAATGCAATCGGTCACATACGTTTTTTGCAGAAGCGCATCTCCCGTATATTTCTCATTGGTCAAAATCCGCTGAACTACCATTTTTCGGTATGGCGAACTGCCACCTTTTGTAGTCAAACCCTTTTCGTTCAGCCTGTCAGCAATCAGATTCATGCTCATTCCATCAAGGTAACAGCGGTATATTTCCCTGACAACTTCCGCCTCGTCCGGGATAATTTCAGCGTTCCCGCCATCGCCTTTTTTGTAGCCGAGAAGACGTGCGTACTGCATTGGCACATTGCCGTTCTTGAAGCTCTGCCGAATGCCCCAAGAAACATTCTTGCTGATGGATTCCGATTCAGCTTGCGCGAAGCATGACATTATTGTCAACATCATCTCGGTGTCGGTTTCAAGCGTGTTTATGTTTTCTTTTTCGAATATAACCGCTATACCAAGCGCTTTCAGCTCACGTATGTAGTTCAGACTGTCAACAGTATTTCGCGCAAATCTTGACAGAGATTTTGTAAGAACCATATCAATTTTGCGCTGTCGGCAGAGCCGTATCATTTTCAGAAACTCGGGACGTTTTTTCGCTTGAGTGCCTGTGATGCCCTCATCGGCGAATATGCCCGCCATTTGCCAATCGTTGTTTTTTCCTATCTTTTCGGTGTAGTAGCTTATCTGCGCCTCGTAGCTATTTTCCTGTTCCTCCTGGTCGGTGCTGACGCGGCAGTATGCCGCCACGTTCAGACGTGTGGTTCGTTGAATTTCATCTCGTGATTTCGCGGGTATTACCACTATCCTCATATCGTTCTGAGCAGTTGTTCCAATCACATTCTCACCTCTTTGATTTCCGTATATTTCAGCTGAGCGCAATCGATGATAAGCGCCTCAATCTTTTCCTTATCTGTACTTTCGGAATCAAGCAACCGATTAATCTCATTGGTGATCCGCCGGATTTCCTCGGTCGGCTCATATTCCGTTATTGGGATTTCGTGTTGCCTCAGCTCGTCCCGAGGAACGGGTTTGCGGTAGGTGTTTCGTTCGGCTTTTATCTTGGCAGCGCGTGTAAAATCCTCATCGGATATTATTTTCGGAAAACCATTTTTGCCGATATATTTCCGATTTCCAAGCACTCGGCAAACCATATTTTTATTCCAGACCGCTTTGCCTGTATTATACGGTACAGTCATCTCGGCGGCTATGGTTTTCAGCGATTTGCCGCCGATATAGTCCGCGAAGATTTTCCGCACCGCATCTGCCTCGGAAGCGTTAAGCGCGTATTTTCCGTTCACCATGCAGTATCCGAACGGTATGCTTCTGTTTTTCAGCATTTTCTCACCTCTCGATCCGCTCTGTAAAGCCTATCCCGCCTATCAAGTCAAAGCGGATTTCTGTTTCCGACAGCACCGTGATCTTTTCAACGATCTGTCCGAATTTGATTTCATCGAATTCGTCTATCTGTTCGGCTTTATCGAATATTCCGATCAGCTTTCGCAGATTGTCAAGCCTTTCGCCGTCCTTATCGTCAAGGTTGGCGTGAAGCTGCTTTTGGGCGGTCATCAATTTTCGGTCGAGTTCTTTGGTGCGCTCCATGAAATACCCAGCGTCAAGCGTTCCTTGCGAGTTCAGCATGGTCAGTAAGTAGGCTTGCCGCTTGATCTCGGATATTTCCTTGCGAAGCTCCGCAAGCTGTGCGTTTCCCGATTTCTCTCTTTCGTAGAGTGCTTCAAGTTGACGGAGCATTGGCGCGAGGAGTGCTTTGTGATGCGCTTGAATTTTATTGAACATTCTGACAAATGCCATGTAGACTATTTCTTCTGCGATTTGCTTGGCTGAGCATTTATCAGCAGATTCGTCATGCTTTCGACAAACCCAGTAAACCCTGTTGCTGCGGCTCTTTCTTTTATAAAGCGTTCCGCATTCTCCACAGTAAATCTTTTTTCGAAGCGGATATGATACGGTGAATTTGCCTATACGCGATGCGCCTTTTCTCTCTATAAGTTGCTGTACGCTTTGAAAGACCTCCCTTGATATAATTGCTGGATGTGTTTCGGAAACATAGTATTTATCACGCTCTCCCCTGTTTTCACAGCAGTCGAACGGAAGCGTGTCGGTAGTATACCATTTATGAAAAATGGAATCGCCGGTATACTTTTCGTTCGTAAGAACATATTTCACCGTAGCAAGCTTTACCCCATATTTCTCGGCAAGCCGCTCCGCGCTCACGCCGTTCAGATAGTCCGAAAAAATGCCGCGGACAATCTCCGCCTTTTCTTTGTCAATTACAAATTTACCGTTTTCACGGATATATCCGAACGGTACCGCGCTCGGGACATAGCTTCCGTCTGCCATACGCTTTTGAAAACCCATGCGGACATTCCGTGAGATCGACATAGATTCCTCTAGGGCGAACTGGCTGTATATCGCCAGCATCATTTCCGAGCTTATTTCGTCCGTATCAATATTTTCCTTTTCAAAATATACCAACACGCCGAGGGTTTTCAGCTCGCGCACAGCCTCGAGGCTATCCTTGGTGTTTCGGGCGAATCTTGAAATTGATTTTGTTAGTATCCGATCGATTTTCCCTTTCCGGCAGTCGCTCATCAGTCGTTGGAATTCGGTGCGCTTTGCCGTTGACGTTCCACTTATGCCTTCGTCTGCGTACATATCGACGAATACCGCGTCGGTGCTGTTTTGGAGCAGCTCGGTGTAATAGCGAATTTGTGCCGCAAATGAGTTTAGCTGATCCTCGCTGTCGCTTGATACTCGGACGTAGGCGGCGGTTCTGACGATTTCGTCCGCATGATTTTTAGCAGGTATGATTGTAATTTCCGCCATCTCATCACTCCCTTTCACAACACAGTATACCGAAACGATTCGGGTTTATCTATCACCAATGCCACTAAAATAACTGCGGCGGTTTGTATCATAACCAACAAAAGCGGACATGGGTTCAAACATCCGAAAGCCGCTTTATGACAGCACTTTCGATTTTCCTGCGCTGCGCCTCGGTTATGAGATTTTCACCCAACAGTTTATCCAGAAAATTTCGGCACAAATAGAATTTGTACCTTATGATTGCTTCTTGCTCCATATTGCTCCTCAATTATACTTTGAATTTAACCCCACGCTGATTTTCAGCGCACGGTCGACTTCGTCCATCGTGAAGTCATTGATCCTGCCGACATAATCGGTCAGCCGCGATTTGTCCAGCACACGGATTTGTTCGAGCATAACGCTCGAGTTCTGCGGCAGACCGGAGCTGCCCGCGAACGTATACACGTGAACGGGAAGCCTGTTCGGAATGCGCTTTGTGGTAATCGGCGCAGCTATCGTCGTGCCGCTGTGCTTGTTACCCTTGTTGTTCTGGATTATGAGAACAGGACGGATTCCGCCCTGTTCGCTGCCGATGATCGGCTCTAAATTTGCGAGGTATATCTCGCCCCGCCTTATGTTTTTCTTGTTCATTTTATTTCCTCGCTATGTAAAATTCCGGCTCCGCGCAAAATTATACAGAGCCGAAACTTTATATATTAAAGCGGATTTCTCCGCTGTTTGCCTGTAAAAACCTGTCGTATTTGCCCCGCGCCCCCGACTAAAAAAAGGGAGTATTTCAGACCGCCGCCTAGCCTCGCAGCGTCATGGGTCTTTCACCCCAACATGGTTCTCATGAAGCCGCCCCCATTGCTTTAGACTGTGGCTGGACGGAAGTATCATTATCCCCTTGCACAGGTCATCGCGCACCTGCTGCCACGCAAGTTTCGGGAGCTGCCGTTTCTCGCTCGGTGTGCCATTGGCGGCGTATTCGGAAATTCTCCACGAACATATTTTGAGATAATCTCATTCGGCTAACCGCCGCGGGTATTCGCCCGAATTCCGATAAATGCCGCCGCACACGTCTTGGCGCGGCGCTCCTTTCGCTTTCAACCCTACGGGCTGCACAAGGGAAAGTATCTGAAATACTGTTATTCAATTGTCAAGGAACTCGAGAGCAGAATTTACCCTCTCATAATATTCGGAAATTAGCAAGGGGGTTTGACAACCGAAAATCCTGATTATTTCAAAATTTCATACAGTTTGCATAAAATTCTGCGCTTCATTTTGTGAATATTTTGCTGAGTTTTGTGCAGCTCCTCGGCAAGCTCACGCTCGGTCTTATCCGAATAATAAAGCTCATAAATAAGGAAGCGCTCGTCAGCAGTTAGCTGCGCGAGCGCTTGTTCAAGTATTATTTTATTGATTAAGACATTCTCAAAGGGCTCGGTTTTATCGGGTATTTCAATTCCGACCGACTCAAGCCTTTCAAGTGAATCCTCCTTTCCAGGTATTATTTTTACTGTCAAAGCTTCGGAATCGATTATTATCCGTTCTCGTTTGCGCCTGAGTTCTGCATAATTGTTGTTCCATTCGGAACGCTTTAAGAAAGTGTAAATCTCATCCGAAACCTCTACGGTTTTTCCGTCAATTCTGATAATATGTTTCTTGGACATTGCTTGTCCCTCCTGTGTAAATTGTTTTTTTGGTGTCTTCAATTTACACAGGGTGGAGACCTGCACCGAGCTGATGCCCGTTTTAGTACAGAAAAATATCCGAGGCAGAATGTTGCCTCGGATTTGAAATTATCTAAAAGAGCCGATTGTTTTGTCGGTGATCCGCCGATGCTGCCAAACAGCCTTTTGATTCCACAGGCTGCTTGGACTATGATAATCAACTCCTATTATATTTCCATGCATTCACTATAATATCATACTGCTTATGTATGAACAGCCGAGTTTTCTGATGTAACTTCTGTTGTACACAAAGTGTTAACATTGACATCTAAATCATTTGTGTTTTCACATTCCTTAAAATCAAGGATACTCTGCAAATCTGTCACAAACTCTTTATATTTACCTTGCGGAAATCTTATAACAAAGTCATATAAAAATAAAACGAAGACAGCGACCGCATAAATTAATAAAATTACTATTATCCCGGATAAACCAAGACCTAAAGTTTCATTTGTATTATCGCTTTTGTCAAGAAGAGCACCCAAAATAATAGCGGAAATAGGGATCAGCAACATTTCAAAGAATTTATTGAAATGTTCATGCTTTGTTTTGATTTTCTCGTCAATCTCATTTATCATTGTATTAAACCTCTCAATCAATGTTGGGATGAAATTCTCAGAAAATCCATATTGCCCTAGAACATCTTTCATCATATCTTCACAGTATTTTTTGTAGTTTTTCATACTCTGTTTGCTATGTTTAACTTGATATTTTTCAGAGTAGATTGACGTAATCATGCAAAGCAGAACATAAACGCCAGACAACACCAATGTTGCAGTTGAATTATTTCTTCCGGCATCTGGATACACTAATAAAACAAAAAAGCCTATCAGCCCGCAAAAAAGAAGAGCTAAGAGAACAATCGCCGCAACAGGTAGTTTGAATATCCGTTTAAAAGTGTTGCCATACCTTTTCTCAAGCCATTCCTTATAGCAATATAACATGCAATTTTCCATAGTCTAAACCTTAACCTTTCTAAAAAAAAAATTAAGCAACAGTCACCTATCACTTTTCCTTCAGACTATCCCCAAACCCCTTAATAATAGGTTCAAGAAAATAATCCATAACCGTGCGCTTATCGGTCTTGACCTCGACCGCACCGGAAAGTCCCGAAATAATATTAATATTTTCGTTGCTGTCGTCGATTTCCAGCTTAACGATATAAACGCTGCCAAGCTGCTCGTTGGCGAATGAACTTGGGCTTATATACTTTACTGTTCCTTTGACAGTACCATACTTGTTGTACGGATAAGCCTCCAGCTTTATTTCGGCTTCCATTCCGAGTTCAACGTCCGCTATATCCGTGTTTTTGACATAGCATATCATTTCGTTCGGGGTGTTGTCGGGGACTATCGTCACAAGCTGCTGCGCAGAAGTCACGGTTTCGCCGAGTGTATTTACGCCGACGCTGTTAACATATCCGCTGACGGGCGCAGTTATAATCTGATATTCCGTTGACAGCCTGTATTTTTCGAGATTTGCCTCAATCTCGTCAAGCTTGCTGACGATCTCCGAAATGTTGGAATTCACCTGTGAACTGTATTGCACCTTTGTGTTGGATATCTGCAGCTTCGCGTTATCCACCGCCAAAGCGTATTGCTGCACCGACAACTCCTGTGCCTTTATCTGACGCTCCGTGCCGCCTGTGCTTTGATACTGCTCCAGCTGCAGCTGAGCGATATCTCTATTGATCTCGGCGGACTTTTTTTCGTTTTCAAGATTGGCAAGCGTGTTTTTGTATCCCGTATTTTCGTCAATTATCGCTTGGATATATGGCTTAAGTTCGTCGGGATAGTCGCTTATTTTTATTTTGGACAGATCACTTCCGCCGATTATTTTCGTGTAAATATCCCGCTGCGATTCAAGTATTTTCCTTTGCTTTTCCAACTGATTAACGTCAATTTCGAGCGCTTCCGTATCAAGCTCTATCAAAACATCTCCCTGCTCGACAAAATCGCCTTCGGATACGTTTATTGACTTTACCGTGCCGCCGGAATACGTTTTGACTACATTGAGATTTCCGACAGGCTGAACGCTGCCGCTTGCGGTTATAACAACATCAATTTCAGAAACGCAAGCCCAGATTATTGCACCGATAAGCAGTGTAAATATCCCAATAATTATAACTGTTCCGGCTTTATGCGCGGGTCGCTCGATTATCTCAAGCAGCGACGGCATAAAATCATATTTCAGTTCCTTGTCGCGCTTTTTGCCGTGCTTCAGGACGTACTCCGTCAGCGCATTGTTCATCGATGTCACCTCGCTTCTGTTGGTTGTAAAGATGAAAATATAAGCCCTTTTGCTCCATTAAATTCTCGTGTGTATCGTATTCCACAAGATTTCCTCTGTCAATAACCATAATCTTATTTGCGTCTTTCAGCGTGGAAAGTCTGTGGGCGATTATCAGAACAGTTCTCCCCTTGCATATTTCCTTCAGATTATTTTGAATAATGCTCTCAGATTCATAGTCCAAGGCAGATGTTGCTTCATCAAAAATAAGAATCCGAGGGTTGTTGAGAATCGCCCTCGCTATCGCCACACGCTGCTTCTGACCGCCGGACAGTCCCATTCCTTTTTCGCCGATTATCGTGTTATAACCGTCTGGGAGTTCAAGTATAAAATCGTGCGCTCCCGCAATCTTCGCGCTGTTTATGATCTGATTCATTGAGGCTGTCGGACAATGTATCGCAATATTTTCTGCAACTGTTCCATTGAACATAAAGTTCTCTTGCAGCACAACGCCAATCTGTTTTCGCAGCATTGCGGGATTCACAAGCGAAATATCCATTCCGTCAATTGAAATTTTGCCGCCCTCGGGTATATACAAGCGCTGAATTAACTTGGAAATCGTACTTTTGCCCGAACCGCTTCGTCCAACTACGCCTACGATTGTGTCCGGCTCGATTTCAAAGCTCATACCCTTGATGACCTCGCCGCCTTGTGGATTGTATCTGAAATGCACTTTATCAAATACGATTTTTCCGTTGATTTCAGGCATAGAAGTTTGATTGGCGTTAAGAACAGGTTCGGGAGCAGTATTGAAAATATCTCCGATTCGCTTTACCGAAAGCGACGCCTGCTGATATTCCTGCCATAATTGCACGAGGCGAAGCACGGGTCCACTAACTCTGCCGGATAGCATACGGAACGCCACGAGTTGTCCGACTGTGAAATTACCGTCCATTACTGCTTTCGCTCCGAAAAATAAAATCAGCAAATCGAACACCTTTTGGATAAACTGTCCGGTTGTTCCCGCTGTTGCTGAAACCATCGAGGTTTTATAACTCGCCTTAACGTAATCGGATTGCAAATCGCCCCATTTTTTCTCAAATTTAGGTTCGAGAGCGTAAGATTTCACGGTCTGAACTCCCGTTATGGATTCCACCAGAAACGACTGTGTATTTGCTCCCGCTTCAAATTTTTCATCAAGCCTTTTCTTAAAAAGAGGTGTAACAATAGCGGATAAAACTGCGTAAACGGGAATGGAACATATCACTATAACCGTAAGTGAAGAACTGTAAAAAAACATCACCACAATGTACACGATTATGAAAATAAGGTCAATCATTGAGGACAGCGGCGTGCCCGTGAGAAAATTCCGGATACTGTCAAGCTCGCGCACTCTGGCAACCGTTTCGCCGACACGCCTTGACTCGAAATATTTTAGCGGCAGCGCGAACAAATGCCGAAATAATTTAAAGCTCAGCATTACGTCAATACGGTTAGTTGTATGCGTAAAAACGTAGTTTTTGGCAAGACTTAAAATCAGCTCGTAAACATACACTATGCCAATACCTATGGCAAGCACATTCAGAGTGGACATACTGCGATGCACAAGCACTTTATCAACGACCACCTGAGTCATAACAGGTGTTAATATCCCCAGAATCTGCACCGTAAAAACAGCAATCAGCACCTGTATAAATTCTTTTTTGAATTTAAGGATTGTTGGAATAAACCATTTAAAGCTGAAAATCGCTTCTCTGTCTGCAATGCCCTTTTTGCTGATAATCACTGCCGTTCCGTCCCAGATTTCCGCAAGCTCCTCACGGGATTTTATTGCGGGTTGGGTTTTATCCGCAAATAAGATCATGAATTTATCTTCCGTGGATTTCGCGATTATAAAAAAATCGCCGTTGCTGTCCTTCGCTATAATGGGAGCGTTGACATTTTTCAGCTTGTTTATATTCAATCGACAGAGCCGCGCCCGCATTTTCAGCTTTTTCGCGGATTCAATTATTTCTATTTCTCCGGTTTTCTGCTCGGGATCGAGTACCGACAGGTTTTCTGCTTGCTCTTTTGTGATAGGAATTCCGTGAAATTTCATCACTATCATAAAGCAAGTAAGCCCACTGTCCTGCGTTTTCTCCATTATTCGACCTCCTTTTTCAAAAATTATGCAGCAGCATTGAAGCTGCTGCATTGAATGAAATGTGCAAAAGTGCTTTTATGATGCTTGAGTGCCGACCAGCAACTGATTTGCAAACTCGGAGTTGTCTGTGCTGCTTTGCATATTCATGCTGTCGGAAATATTGCTTTCGTTCGAGAATGCCGCCATATTTTCGGTCAGTATCATCACTTGAACATCAATCTGATCCGCCGTATTTTCGTTCTCGTCTGCTGTAGATACGCTGTCGGCGATCTCGGAAATAACGGTGTTGTCATTCTCTGTGAGCAGTTCGGAAACGGAATTATCGTCAGCGTAAAGCTCGTCGAGAATATCCGCGTTTGCTTGTGCAAGCTCGTCCTCGGTCTTAGCCGCCTCAATAGCCGCAAGCTCATCCTCGGAGAGAATTCTCTCAAACTCGCTCGTTTCAACATTGAACGTTCCGGACACCTCATCTGCAAACTCGAACGTAAATCGCTCGCTGTCAAAATTGCGGATCGTTAGAACGTCGTCGCTCTCGGTAATTGTAATTACCAGTTCTCCGCGATCCGTCATCTCAAACGAGACCGCGTCGGAGCTGATGTCTAGGAGTTCTACCTTGTTATCGCCGTCGTTGTCCTCAATTATATCCGAGCCGTAACCGACACCGAATCTATAGGTGTCATTGCCCATTCCACCGTAGAGGAAGTCACTGCCCTCGCCGCCGTCAAGGATATCATCGCCATCATTCCCGTTCAGCGTATCGTTTCCGATACCGCCGAACAGCATATCATCGCCCGCACCGCCAGTTAGATTATCGTTACCGCCGTCGCCGTGCAGTATAATGCCGTTATCGCTCCATGCGGTCATCCAATCGTCATATTCGGTCGCGTGAACCTGCTTGATGGGATTTTCTGCGCTGTTATAAGCATAACGCTTTCCATTTGCAAATCTGACATCAAAATTGCGGTTGCTTTCGGAACCGAAGTAGCCCTGAATTATCAGCTTGTCCTCAATGCCCTCAAATGTAATCATGAGGTCGTTCCAATTGTGTCTGTAAGCGGTCATAGCGTCCTCTGTCAGACCAGCTCCGAATAAAATCGTATTGATACCCTCGCTGTCGATAATTGTATCTGTGCCGCTTCCGACATTGAAGATATATGTATCGTTTCCTGCGCCGCCGTAGAGCATATCATTGCCCTCACCGCCATCAAGAATATCGTTGCCGCTGTTTCCGTACAGCTGATCATTACCATTTCCGCCGTACAGCCTATCAGAACCGCTGCCGCCATTGATGTTATCAGAGCCGTCTTCTCCATAAAGAGTAACACCTCTTCCATCCATGGCTGACATATAATCATCGCCGTCCGTACCATAAATCGTTCTGAGCGGACTGTTGGACGCAGTTGCGTGTATTCTTCCGCCGCCGTTAAAGGTAAGGTAGAAGTTCCTGTTTGCCTCGGAGGTAAAGAATCCTTCAATTATGATCTTATCTTCGAAATCTGTGAACGTGATCGTAACGTCATTCCAATTGGTACGATAGGCTTTTATCTGATTTGCCGAATATCCGTTAATATTAATGGTATTAGTACCCTCGCCGTCGCTGATGGTATCGACGCCGTACCCCTTATTGAAGATATAGGTGTCGTTTCCTGCACCGCCGCTGAGATAATCGTTGCCCTTGCCTCCGTCAAGTACATCGTCGCCCGCCTTGCCAGTGATACGCTCATCGCCGTCGCCGCCGTAAAGCGTATCGTTGCCGTCACTTCCGACAATCTGGTCGTCAGAAGCCTGGGCGTCATTTATGATTCCATCGTCATAGATGGATTCCATATACTCACTGCCGTCAGTTCCATAGATCTTTCTGAGCGGACTATCCTTTGCCGCCGCTTCAACTACTGTACCATCTGCAAACACGAGAGTAAAGTTTCTTGCATTCTCATTAATGCAATAGTCCTTGATTGTCAGTGTATCTTCAAAACCATCAAAAGTTATGAGCAGATCGTTCCAGTTAGAGCGGTACGCTTTAATTCCCGAAGCCGTGAATCCATCGCCGAACATAATGGTGTTCGCACCATCGCTGTCCTTAATCGAATCATTTCCGTAGCCCGGGTTAAAGAAATAAATATCATCACCTGTGCCGCCGTCAATAAAGTCGTTTCCCGAACCTCCATCAATCATATCGTTTCCATCGCCGCCGTTGATGTAGTCATCACCGCTGCCGCCGAAAATAACGTCATTGCCGCTGTCCGAGAGGATCTGATCATTTCCGCTGTCACCGAATATGATTTCGTCCCCATCATTGCCGATTATTCGATCGTCGCCACTGCCGCCTGCTACAATAGAGCTGTTCTCGTTGACAATATAGTCGCTTTCATCAGAGCCCGAAAGGAACTCATCATTTACTGCGGATACTCTGTCCTTAAGCGAAGTTCTCTCGCCGCCGACTTCAAGAATATAATTATCGGGATTTTCTGCGAAGCCATTTATAATAAGCTTGTCCTCGCTGTCACTGAGAGAAATAACAATATCCTCTCCAACGGAAATGATATCAAGCTCATCAAGGGAAATTCCATCTGCTATTTTTATTGTAGAAACGCCCTCGCTGTCGCTGATAATATCGGTGCCGTAATTTCTGCCAAAGACATATGTATCGTTATCGGAACCGCCGTAGAGGAAGTCGCTGCCCTTGCCGCCGTCGAGAATATCGTTGCCGTCGCCGCCGTAAACAATATCGTCGCCTATTCCGGCATAGATAGCGTCATTGCCTTCGTTACCGTAGATTACGTCATTTCCATCGCTGCCGTAAACAGTATCATTGCCGCCGAAAGCGTGCATAATGGAGTCGTCAACAACCGCCTTGAGAACGTCGTCGCCGTTTCCGCCGAAAATATGCTTGAACGGGCTGCCCTTGTCGGTAACGTGCATCTTTACGCCATCGAACTCAAGGTCGTAATTTGCGTATTCCTCGCCCTTGCGGAAGTCCTTGATGACAAGTGTGTCGTTTGTGCCTTTGATCGTGATAGTCACATCGGAGTCACCCGTGCCGTTTACAAGGATATCCGTGGGATTGAGCCCCTTAAAGCGCAGTGTGTTCAGACCGTCTGCGTCAATTATTGTGTCGCTTCCGTAGCCTTTTGCGAAAACGTATGTGTCGTTGCCAGAGCCGCCTTTGAGAATATCGTCGCCAACTCCGCCGTCAAGAAGGTCATCGCCGTCATCACCGTAGATAGTGTCGTTGCCTTTACCGCCATAAATCGCATCATTACCATCGCCGCCGAAAAGGAGATCGTTCCCGTCGCCGCCGTTGATAGTGTCGTTTCCGCCGTTTCCATAAATAACATCGGCTATCGTAGTTCCATTTATGTAATTTCCGGAATCCGAATCTCTGATTGCTCCGAAAACCGAAGTGTCAACTATGCCAAGGTATTGGGGCGCATTAGCCTCAATGTATGTTCTGAATTCAGTGAACAAGCGATAATCATTTTCAATATTTGAACCATAATATCCAAGATATGAGCAAGCGTCAGAGAATGTTTTTTCGCTAATATACCCTAACTCCAAGTCATAGAGCATATGTCTATTGAAGAAACCCATATACGGATTTCTGTTTCCATCTTCATCTACATCTGCTCTGATATAATTAAGGTGTTCTGTGATCTGGCTGCCAATCATTGCAAAACAATACAGTTCAACGAGGTTGTTATATACCCTATTAAGTATTGGAGCTGCTGCAGAATTAGGATTCTCGCCATTCACGCCCATAAACCCATTTCCCATCAATGCCTCGATTACAGCGAGGTTCTTTGCATTTACATAACTACCCCTGCTGCCGTCCTCAACATCTTCTGTATGGCAGATGAGATGGAGTATATCTTCAACAATTGCGAGTCTGGTATCGTTGTCGGTTTCGGAAACAAAATCTTCGACCAATTCTTTCAACCTGCCTGTCTCGTCCAATGCAATAGCGGCGTGTAAAGAATTTACCTTTCCGTAGCTTCTTACATTGGGCAGACCGTCCGTCATATCCGTTACGCCAACGATCACCTTTTCGATAGCGTCGTAAAGATCAGATGACACCCACATTTCGCCAATATCTCCAATAGTATCATCCTCATATATAAATGTCGCAACATTACCAATAAGAGCCTCTGTTCCCGTTGATTGATTGACATATTCATAGTTCAAGTTTATGGCTTTGATATGCATATCTTTAAGGGACTTCAATTCGCCTTGATCCGAAACCCCATCACCGTTTTCGTCAACCCATAATCTGAGTTGATCGAATATCTCGTCATTTTCATCGATTACGCCGTCGCCATTGGTGTCATATTGCGAAAGAGCTTCAAATCCGTTCTTTGCTTTTGAACCATCGGCGAGCAAGTGGAAATCTCCGAACACTTCGCTGCCATTGTCTATCAAACCATTGTGATTCTTGTCGAGCGCAAGGATAGCGTCTTTGCGTGTCCAGTTGATCTTCTCTGCAAAGCCGTCGCAGTTGAGGTCAAAATGCGCACCGAACTTCTTCGTTTCAATGTCAAAGCCATCCTTGTTCAAATCAAGAATTAAGGGATCAACTCTTGCGCCTTCGGCATCGCCAGTATCGCCTGCAGCACCACCCATCCCATCACCGGCATTTTTATCGGGATCAATATAATTGCCGTCTTCATCGAAAGAATCTCGATACTTTTGTGCTGCATCATTAGCATCTTTGTATGCAGCTTTCGCACCATTTTCAGGATCATTCCACATGTTTTCCATAGCTGTAACATTATCGTGCAAAGTCCTGTATCAACTCCTGAACCAGAGAGTGCGTCATCTAATTTTTTAAGAGCATCAATTAGTGCTTTGATATCGCTTTCAGAGGCTCCCGCATCTCTCAATTGTTGCTCTAATTCTTCCCAATTGTTAACAGGCTCTTTATTACCAAGAGCCTCATCAATTTGACGTTCCACTTCTCTTATCTGTTCAATATGTTTAGATATAATATTTGTTCCTGCCTCTAAACAATCAGAAGCAACATACAACACCAATGATGTGTATTTGCATCCAGGAACGTACCCTATTGCAGTCCCTAAAATATCCATAAATTGAGATGTAATTTGTCCAAAGGCTGCATTCTTTTTTGATTCGTCGCCTATAAGTTTAGCCTCATTATAGTCATCTACATAATCAAATACATTTAATAAACTGATTACACTCAATGAAACATCTGTAAAAATTGATGCCTTCAAATGAAAGTTTTTGGTTAAATCGGAGACCGCATTTGAAACTGCCTCTAAGGCATTACGCACATTATATATATTTACTGTGTTCTGAACATCTTCCAAGAAATTTAAAACATCACTGTTGTTGCTCATAATTATTTCCTCCATTCATATATACGACAATTTGTTTTACCTTATCTTGATAAAACCTTACTTCGACACTGTTGCTTTGGTCATTGGAATAAAACTTATAATCCGCAGAATCATCATCACTATTATCTGGTTTACCAAATAAACTTTCCACTTCAACTTTTGTTGATTCAAATGACAATCCGGCAAAATCAACTTCAATCAAACCATTGTACCAACCGCGGCTCTCATACAATGCATTTTTAAGCGAATCGCTCGCACCTACATCTTTTGCAATAAATCCTAATGACAAAGAAACGATTTTCTTATCGTTAAGATTGCCATCATTTTTGTACCCGATTAGAGAAACCGTTCCGATGCTTTTTCCCTGATATAAAATACTACATGATGAGATATCGCCGAACGTTGTTAAATTTGTTTCAAGTAATGAATAATCCTCCCCGAAATCCTCTATCGTGCACGGTAAAGATATTTTACTCCCAAACAGCGTAATGTTTTTCACTGCCTCATCAAAATCAAAATCCGATTGACTGCTGCCTGGCTCGTTTTGAGAGTCGGACGAACTAGTGTTATCCGAGTTGGTTTCTGAATCTTGTGAGTCTTTCGATTCTGAAACATGTGTGCTTTGCAATACGCTTGTAACACTATCGGTAACAGCATTACTCGCTTCACTACCAGCACATCCCGTGAAACTACATAGCAATGTTATCGTTGCTAACAGCGCAACCACCCTTTTGCTTTTCCTGTCAAGTCGATTTTTTAATTTGCTAAACATAATACACAACCTTTCTTTCATTCATAGTGCTTAAGACTTTTGCAAAATTCGGCAATGATCAACCCAAAAACCTTTTTTACTTTAACCCTTGTTTAAATTCTCATTCTTACCTACCTTCAGCTAAGTTCTACTTCAAGGAGCAATAGACCAATGGTTCTTAACTTTTCCGGCAACAAGCATAAAACTCAACACAACAAACGAATATACCACGGCAACGAACAGATTATCATACCCCACAAATTTAAGTGCGAGACATACCATAACTTCTGCCGCCGCAATATTCATCGTCCGTTTTTTGTATACCTTTTGCTCTATTTCAGCTAACGGTTTGTTTCTATCCTCAACGGGAGATAGTACAAGCACAACAAGTGTTGCTGCTACCAAAACGG
>ENA-OXQR01000022-OXQR01000022.1-human-gut-metagenome-genome-assembly--contig:-NODE-22-length-100940-cov-11.7004_pt1 | contig 100940 bp, 84 predicted proteins | sample MGYA00249587_ERZ652573 | MGnify/ENA primary metagenome ERZ652573 (study PRJEB26925, sample SAMN05826651) | human gut metagenome | biome: ENVO:2100002; feature: ENVO:00000062; material: ENVO:00002003...
AGACAGACCATACCGCCGCCGTTACCGCTAATAGCAATAGTCGCACCGTCCTGAATTTGCGCCGCCAGTGCCTCGGCGGTTGTTATCTTACGCATACAATTTCCTTATTGATTATGGAAGCTCACGCTACTTTTTTCGGCAAAGGCGCGCGTCGCCTGCTGGCAATCCTGAGTGGCAGACATTAATCCGGCCAGTAGCTGGTGCGGGTAATCGGCATGTTTATTTTCCAGTGCCAGAATCAGTTGCTTAATATGCGCCAGTGCCACCGGGCCGCATTTTTCCAGCTGCGCTAACTGGTTCGCCATCCAGCTTTCCACCTGTTCTTTTTCTACCACTTCATCAATTAAATTCGCCGCCTGGGCTTCCTGCGCCGTCAGGCGTTTACCCAGCATCAGCATCTGGCGACCGACCACCGGACCAACCTGATTAAGCACACGTTCAATGCCCATCCAGCCAGGCACCATGCCGAGCATCACTTCCGGGTTAGAGAATTTCGCGCCGGGGCGGGCAATACGAATATCGCAGCACAAGGCCAGTTCAATACCACCGCCGATGGTATGACCGTTGAGATTCGCAACGGTTAATTGGGGTAAGTTTCGCAGGCGATTAAAAACGTCATTACCGCGTTTAATCCATTTTCTGCCCATATCTAATGGCGAATAGGCCGACCACGATTTAATATCGCCGCCCGCACAAAAGAATTTATCGCCGGTTGCCGTTAATTCGACTAATCGTAATGTGGTGTCGTTTTCAATTTCATTTAAATAATGGTCGAGAGATTCGATCATCTCTTCGTTAATAGCATGACATTTATCTTCACGGTTCAATGTCAGGCGGCAGGAAGCCGCCGCTCTGCTGAACAGAACGGGTTGGTCACTCATGATCATTCCTTAACAATAATGCGCGATGCGATCGACGCTAATATCCAGCGTGCTGTTAATATCTTTTTGCCACCAGTACGGCGAGAATATTTCCAGTTCAATAGCGCCATTAAATCCGGCGTTTTCAACCAGCCGACGAATTGACGGAATATTGATGACGCCATCTCCCGGCATACCACGGTCATTGACCAGATCAGTGGTCGGCACTAACCAGTCGGAAACATGAAACGCGAGGATGCGTTTTCCGGCACGCAGGATCTGACTGGCGAGATCCGGATCCCACCAGACGTGATAAACATCCACCGCCACGCCGAGGCCAAACTCACCATCGGGATCGAGTTCATCACACCAGTCCAGCGCCTGGCGTAACGTGCACAGGCAAGAGCGATCGGCAGCTGTCATCGGGTGCAGTGGCTCCAGCGCAATTGGCACGCCGACATCTTTCGAATGTGGCAGCAACTGGCGAATCCCTTGTTTCACTTGTTCTCGCGCTTCATATAGATCTTTAGTGCCCGTTGGCAGACCGCCAACCACCTGCATATAACAGGCGGCGTTAAGCACCGCTGCGTCGTCCAGCGCCCGGCGGTTATCATCAATCGCCAGTTTGCGTTCCGCCAGTGTCGGCGCGGTGTAGTAAGTGCTACGGCACAAACCGGAAACGCTCATGTTACTGGCGGCAAGCTGGTGGGCGATTTGCTGGAGATCTTCACCTTGCAACTCCCTGCGCCAGGGAGCAATCGCGCCAATACCACGCGCGGCGCAGGCATCAATAATGGCGGGTAGCGGCGTTTTATAGCCCAGTGTTGCGGTATTGATACTGAATAAATCCGGGCGTTGTAACAGATCTCTCATGATTCAGCCTCAGAAGCGCGGCATACTTAAGCCGCCGTCGATGGCGACCGCCTGACCACAGGTGTAAATCAGTTTACCTTCCGCCATCGCGCGGACAGTGGAAGCAATATCAGCCGGATAACCCCAACGTCCCCACGGCACCAGACCTTTGGCAATCAGTTCGTCGTAATAAGCCGTTGCCGGAATAGTCATATCAGTTTTGATGAGACCTGGGCGCACTTCATAAACGCCAATTTGTTCATTACAAAGGCGAGCTGCAAATAGACGAGCAGCGGCAGAAACGGCGGTTTTGGCAATGGTGTATTCGCCGCGATTCATCGCCAGCATGATGGCGTTGATGGAACTGACGAAAATAATCGAGCGGTGCGGCAGTTCCGCTTCCGGTTTCGGCTGTGCCAGTAAACGCTTACTGAATGCCTGAGCAAGGAAGAACGGCGCGCGGGTGTTAATGGCAATGTTTTGATCGAAGCTGTCTGGTTCGAGGTCGAGGAGGTCACCGCGTTTTTTCACTGAAATGCCTGCGTTGTTGAGCAGGCAGTCCAGACGTCCCCACAGGTTTTGCGCCGCGTCGAGCATCTCTTCATGCAAGGAGAGATCGCCGACATCGGCAGGGAAGCAAATCACTTCCACGCCTTCAGCTATACATTCTTGTTGTGTGATATGCAGTTTTTCTACGCTGTCGGCATCGGGAAGATCGTTAATCAGCAGGTTAAATCCGCCACGAGCAAGCTCCAGCGCACAGCCCTTTCCAATACCACGAGCGGCTCCGGTAATCACGGCAACAGGACGAGTGGATTTCATACAATAGCTCTCTTTTTTTGAATATTGTTTTCTAAGTGACAATTAGCTTGCGACGTGCCGCAAGAAAGATCAACCATCTGGTTGGTTGATATGCGATAGTGATCACAGGACATTTGATAACTTGATGAAAGTACAAGTTTTTATCCTTTTTACTGGAGCTTCTAATTAATCGGGTTAAGATAGTTATCTTGAAGAGGTCGTGGGGAAGCGTTATGTATCTTGATACCAGCAACGTACAGAGCCTGAAGGAAAAGCTGCTGTTATGCGCGGTTAATGAATTTGCCGAATATGGTTATGAAGGGGCCAGGGTCGATAATATTGTTAAGGCTGCGGGGTGTAGTAAACAGACGGTTTATCATCACTTTGGTAATAAAGAAAATTTATTTATTGAAGTACTGGAATATACCTGGAACGATATTCGACAAAAAGAAAAGGCCCTTGATTTCTCAGATCTTCCGCCACAAAAAGCCATTGAGAAAATTATTGATTTTACATGGGATTATTATATTGCTAATCCCTGGTTTTTAAAAATTGTGCATAGTGAAAATCAAAGTAAAGGTGTGCATTATGCAAAATCACAGCGTCTCTTAGAAATTAACCATGCGCACTTGCAGTTAATGGAATCCTTATTGGATGAAGGGAAGAAACACAATATTTTTAAGCCAGATATCGACCCATTGCAGGTGAATATTAATATTGCTGCGCTTGGCGGATATTATTTGATCAACCAGCATACGCTTGGCCTGGTTTATCATATCAGTATGGTTTCCCCCCAGGCACTGGAAGCCAGACGTAAGGTCATCAAAGAGACAATCCTTAGCTGGCTTTTGGTTGACCCTTCATCTACCGCGCACGAATAAAACTGCCATCCGGCTGGCGGGTGAACAGGACCTGTTGATTATTCCCCGTATCAATGGTTAAGCCCGTCACCACGCCGCTGGCGTTCTGGCGGATTTTCACCATTTGCCCGTTTTGCAAATTACTCAGCGGCTTACCCGCGCCTTCTACCTGCGCCATTGCATAGACATCGGTAGCGGGCAGTCCGTGGTCGCGGAACAGCTGCGCCATCGTTTTACCGGGTTCGACACGGTAAGAGCGCCATTGATTATCAATTCCGCTATCTGGCTGGAATGGTTGTGTTTGGGTAGTTTGCGGCTGTTCTTCTGGCTGGCCTTCCTGTATAGGTTCTGGAGCGACCGGAGCCACCTGATCAGGATCATTTTGTGGTGTGACTAATTGCGCCCGCAGCTGTTCTTCTGTCGGCGGTTGTGATTGCGACTGAATATCTAACTGCGCTTCACGCGTCACCACCGGCGCGTTGGGCGTATCATCAGATGGAAGCAGAAATCCGACCACCAATATAATGGCGGCAATAATGATCCCCCGACGATGCATCGGCGGCAGCGGGTCCATGAAGCGAAAATTGTCCGGCGCGTGCCAGACTTTCTCCAGGGTTGGTTTTAGTTCAAAGCGCCCGGGCATGGTTTCCTCCTGCTCCGCGTCTTGTTCCTCAATCATAGCCTATGAATAAGCTAACGCTATGATGTCCGTGGTAAACCCGCCTTTATTATATTCATACGGGATATTGCTATTGTTTCTTTTTCCCCGGGATTTGTCATCATTCCTGCGACAAAGTTTTACCCAAAGAAGTGTGGCTGATATGCTGCCCGCTACTTTTATACCCTAAGAAAGGAAATACGATGACCACCCCAACTTTTGACACCATCGAAGCGCAAGCAAGCTACGGCATTGGTTTACAGGTAGGCCAACAACTGAGTGAATCTGGCCTGCAAGGGCTGCTGCCGGAGGCGCTGGTGGCTGGTATTGCAGATGCGCTGGAAGGCAAACATCCGGCTGTTCCGGTTGATGTGGTGCATCGCGCGCTGCGTGAAATCCACGAACGCGCCGATGCCGTTCGTCGTCAGCGTTTCCAGGCGATGGCTGCCGAAGGTGTGAAATATCTTGAAGAAAATGCCAAAAAAGAAGGTGTGAACAGCACCGAATCTGGCCTGCAATTCCGCGTGATCAACCAGGGTGAAGGCGCAATTCCGGCACGTACTGACCGCGTTCGTGTTCATTACACCGGTAAACTGATCGACGGCACCGTGTTTGACAGCTCCGTTGCTCGTGGTGAACCCGCTGAATTCCCGGTTAATGGCGTGATCCCTGGCTGGATTGAAGCACTGACTCTGATGCCGGTAGGTTCTAAATGGGAACTGACTATCCCGCAGGAACTGGCATATGGCGAGCGCGGCGCAGGCGCATCCATCCCTCCGTTCAGCACCCTGGTGTTTGAAGTCGAACTGCTGGAAATCCTCTAAGCAGCGCATTCTGTTCCCCTCGAACCAGAGGGGAGCAGGCATTCAGCAATAAACCCTTCAGTTTGCCAAACGGCGCTATTTTGTGTTGCAAAGACCCCGTAAGCGTGTATTTTTGTGAGCTGTTTCGCGTTATCACCGTGATATGACACTCACTTTAAACATAAAATTAACATTAGATCTAAATCTTAGTATTCATCCCGCGTATTGTTACCTAATATCGATGAGTCCCGATACAGATTCGTCGTATCATAGACTGACTAAAGGCCGTAGAGCCTGAACAACACAGACAGGTACAGGAAGAAAAAAACATGGTAGATCAGGTAAAAGTCGTTGCCGATGATCAGGCTCCGGCTGAACAGTCGCTACGGCGCAATCTCACAAACCGACATATTCAGCTTATTGCCATTGGCGGTGCCATTGGTACGGGGTTGTTTATGGGGTCTGGCAAAACGATTAGCCTTGCCGGGCCGTCGATCATTTTCGTTTATATGATCATCGGTTTTATGCTCTTTTTCGTGATGCGGGCAATGGGGGAATTGCTGCTTTCGAATCTGGAATACAAATCTTTTAGTGACTTCGCTTCCGATTTACTCGGGCCGTGGGCAGGATATTTCACCGGCTGGACTTACTGGTTCTGCTGGGTTGTAACCGGTATGGCAGACGTGGTGGCGATCACTGCTTATGCTCAGTTCTGGTTCCCCGATCTCTCCGACTGGGTCGCCTCGCTGGCGGTGATAGTGCTGCTGTTGACGCTCAACCTTGCCACCGTGAAAATGTTCGGTGAGATGGAGTTCTGGTTTGCGATGATCAAAATCGTCGCCATCGTGTCGCTGATTGTCGTCGGCCTGGTCATGGTGGCGATGCACTTTCAGTCACCGACCGGTGTGGAAGCGTCATTCGCGCATTTGTGGAATGACGGCGGCTGGTTCCCGAAAGGTTTAAGTGGCTTCTTTGCCGGATTCCAGATAGCGGTTTTCGCTTTCGTGGGGATTGAGCTGGTAGGTACAACAGCTGCGGAAACCAAAGATCCGGAGAAATCACTGCCACGCGCGATTAACTCCATTCCGATCCGTATCATTATGTTCTACGTCTTCGCGCTGATTGTGATTATGTCCGTGACGCCGTGGAGTTCGGTAGTCCCGGAGAAAAGCCCGTTTGTTGAACTGTTCGTGTTGGTAGGGCTGCCTGCTGCCGCAAGCGTGATCAACTTTGTGGTGCTGACCTCTGCGGCGTCTTCCGCTAACAGCGGCGTCTTCTCTACCAGCCGTATGCTGTTTGGTCTGGCGCAGGAAGGTGTGGCACCGAAAGCGTTCGCTAAACTTTCTAAGCGCGCAGTACCAGCGAAAGGGCTGACCTTCTCCTGCATCTGCCTGCTCGGTGGCGTGGTGATGCTGTATGTGAATCCTAGCGTGATTGGCGCGTTCACGATGATTACAACCGTTTCCGCGATTCTGTTTATGTTCGTCTGGACGATTATCCTTTGCTCGTACCTGGTTTACCGCAAACAGCGTCCTCATCTGCATGAGAAGTCGATCTACAAGATGCCGCTCGGCAAGCTGATGTGCTGGGTATGTATGGCGTTCTTTGTGTTCGTGGTCGTGTTGCTGACACTGGAAGATGACACTCGCCAGGCGCTGTTGGTCACCCCGCTGTGGTTTATCGCACTGGGGCTGGGCTGGTTGTTTATTGGTAAGAAGCGGGCTGCTGAACTGCGGAAATAACCGCATTATCATGCTGGATGGCGCAATGCCATCCAGCTTTTAGATTACTCACCCGCCAGCGCGCGTGGGAACAGTACATTGTTTTCCAGACTGATGTGATCCATCAGGTCATCAATCAGTTCATTAATGCCGTTATACATCGCTTTCCAGGTGGTGCAGGCTTCTGGCGGCGGTGTGACGTTATTGGTAGTGTGTTTGATCACTTCCAGCAGTTCGCCCGCTTCATCGTGCTCGCTTTCCATTACGCTGATTGGCCCCATTGCCTGGCTGCCCATGCCTTGTTTGATCATCGGGAAGAGGATCTGCTCTTCTTTCATCATGTGGCTGGAAAGCTCTTCATGCAGCATGGTCAGGTATTTTGTCAGCCCTTTTGGCACGCTCGGTTTGTCGGCGTGAACGCGCTCGACTTTAGTCGCTTGCAGGATCAGCTCCGGCAGTTGCTCGCGGTGACGATCGTGGTAGCGCACGATGATATGGTCGATGATTTCTGCCAGCGGGGCGCTACGCCAGTCTTTCTCAATCGGTTGTTCAGCAAGCTTTGCCAGCTCAGCTTCAATGACCTCAACATCCAGTTCTTTACGTGCCGCCGCACGCGCCAGCGTTTGCTTACCGCCGCAGCAGTAATCCATATCATATTTACGAAACAGAGCCGAAGCGCGAGGGATAGAGAGCGCCAGTTCACCTAAAGGTTGGTCGCGATAAGCCATAGCTGATACCTCATTCTTAATAAGATAAGATGTATTTTAAATGCATCTTTAAGGCAAATGCTATAACCCTTACGTAGCAGAGGCTTATTTAACTCACTGCCAGTATGTCAACTTTCTGAGACAGATTCAGTTAAAGGCTTTTCCGGTTTTGCTCTGACTGCAATGACCACGCCAACCACTAACAGCGCGATACCGCTCAGCGTCATCAGCGGCGGCATTTGCTGGCGTATCAAAAAGGTGTACAGCAAACCTGCCAGTGTTTCGAAAACGATCAGCGGCCCGAGAATCACTGTCGGTAATCGCTGGCTGGCGACGTTCCAGCAGAGTGCGCCAACCCATGAGCAAAGCACGGCTATCGCAACCATCAGACTAATAAACACCAGCGGACGGGGGCCAAAAGGTAAGGAGAAGTCCGGCGTTTGTATATTCAGCCAGTAACAGGCGACGAGATAGCCGATGAGAGAAACCGGCAGCGTGACCAGCGCCTGCGCCGTCGCCCACATCATCGGATGTTTGTCGGGATTTTCCCGCAGCCAGCGGGCGTTGCGCAGGGCATACCATGCCCAGCAGACCACGGAAACTAACGCTAGCACGATGCCAGAGGTATAACGTGCCCAGTCAAAATCGGGGAGTCCGTGGTTTAACTCAGCAATATTCACACACGCCAGGCCGATGCCAATACAAATCAGTGCCGGGGCGAGTTTTCCCCACGCGAGTTTGCCGTCGCGCTGGCTATAAAGCAGATTGGCAAAGACAGGAATGACCACCGGCAGGGTGCCAATAATCATCGTAGAAACAGGCGCGCCAGTACGTTGAATGGCACTGGCAAGGCAGAAGTAATAGATGAGGTTGCCCATCATAGTGAGCATCAAGGCGGTAAGCCAGTCGCGACGCGCCAACTGACGCAGACGCACGCGTCCCAGCCAGGCAATGGGTAGCGCAATTAACCCTAACGCCAGATAACGCCCCATCGACTGCAACATCGCCGGGTATTCCGGCACGATCAACGGCCCGACAAAAATAAGCCCCCACATCAACCCTGCTAACAGGGCGTACAGCACGCCGCTAATCATTACTGGCATCCATTGGTCTGTCAGAAGAAACGTTCAGGAAGCAGACATGATTGCTCCCGGCATCCCGTCATTATCAGAGAGGATGCGGGAGGATGCCACTTTAATTAACTATTTATTAACATTAAAAAGATGGCTTACGCTTTCGGCTAACGTTGTCGTTGGGCGGCCAATCAATTTGCTCAGCGTTTTGCTGTCATCAAACAGACCGCCTTTCGATGCGCCAACGTCAGAATCCGCCAGCATATCCGCCAGTCCGTCAGGCAGGCCAACGCTTTTCAGCGCCGCAGCGAAATCGGTTTCGCTCAGATTTTGATAGGTAACCTGTTTGCCGCTCTGTTTGGTCAGCTCTGCCGCTAACTGTGTCAACGTCCAGGCACTATCGCCCGCCAGCTCGTAAACCTTGCCTTCGTGACCGGCTTCGCTAATCACGCGTGCCGCAGCTGCCGCATAATCTGCCCGCGTTGCCGAGGCAATTTTGCCATCGCCCGCGGCACCGATAAATACGCCGTGCTCCAGTGCTGCCGGGGCGCTGGCGAGATAGTTTTCGGTGTACCAGCCGTTGCGCAGCAGGGTGTAAACGATGCCAGAATCAGCCAACATTTTCTCCGTCTCGATGTGCTCATCGGCGAGGCCGAGCGGAGATTTATCCGCGTGAAGCAGACTGGTATAAGCGATAAATTTCACGCCAGCCGTCTTTGCGGCATTAATAACATTACGATGCTGCGGGGCACGTTGACCCACTTCGCTGGAAGAGATCAGCAGTAGTTTTTCCACTCCCTGAAGTGCAGATGTCAGTGCGGCTTCATCGCCGTAGTCAGCCTGACGCACGGTAATGCCTTGTGCTGTCAGTGCCTGGGCTTTTGCCGGATTACGAACGATAGCCACTATTTGGCTGGCAGGAACCGTTTTCATCAAGGATTTAATAACATAGTGACCAAGTTGGCCAGTGGCACCAGTAATAGCGATCATGGGAAGTCTCCATCGTTTTGTCTTGTGTTTAAATACGCTAACACCTAAACTTACTTTTAGTAAGTACGTACAAAAAGGTAAGTATGAAATGAGTCAGGTTAGCCTGTCACAACAACTGAAAGAGGGTAATCTCTTTGCGGAACAGTGCCCGTCGCGCGAGGTGTTGAAACACGTCACCAGCCGTTGGGGGGTGTTGATTCTGGTGGCGCTACGCGAAGGTACTCATCGCTTTAGCGACCTGCGGCGCAAAATCGGTGGGGTGAGTGAAAAGATGCTTGCGCAGTCGTTACAGGCGTTAGAACAGGATGGTTTTCTTAACCGTATCGCGTATCCGGTGGTGCCGCCGCATGTGGAATATAGCCTCACGCCGCTGGGCGAGCAGGTGAGCGAAAAGGTTGCTGCACTGGCGGACTGGATTGAGTTGAATTTGCCCGAGGTGTTGGCGGTGCGGGATGAACGTGCGGCATAACTGCCGGCTGCGCTTATCCGGCCTACGGTTCATGACTTGTAGGGCGGATAAGATGCGCCAGCATCGCATCCGACAAAAGTGCCGGATGCGGTTGATGATTTATAGGCCGAAAAAGAAGTGTATTACTTACTCAAATCCACCTGATAAATCGCAAACCCGATATCATCGGTCGCGACTTTATTCATCGGATATTGCCCTTTCTCTTTAATAAACGCCGCGGCTTTATCTGATGGAGAGGTTTCGAAACGGATATCCAGTTTCTTATCGCCAGCTATCGGTGCTAAACGCCAGTTGTTATCTGCCGCCGGGTGAATTTCCCCCGCACGTTTCGACTCATCAGCAATCCACGCTGCCAGCACCGAGCGGTTCTCATCCGGTGAAGCAAAAGCGATATGGCTGTCGCCCGTACCGGCAAATTTGCCGCCGTAAGCGCGATAGTTATTGGTGGCAACCAGGAACATGGCGTTCGGATCAATCGGCTTGCCATTAAAGGTCAGGTTCTTAATCCTTTCCGCATTGGCATTAACCATCTGGCACTCGCCGTCATAACGGGCAGGCTGGGTAACATCAATCTGATAATTCACACCATCAATCACATCAAAGTTATAGGTGCGGAAACCATCCCAGTTGATGAGTGACTGTGGTTTCGTGTTGTCAGGATCAATCTGGTTAAACTGTCCGGCGGAGCACTCCAGCCACTCTTTCACCTCTTTACCGCTGGCTTTCACCACAATCAGCGTATTGGGGTAGAGATAAAGATCGGCGGCATTACGGAAGGTCAACTGGCCTTTTTCCACCTCCACATAGCTTGCCGGATCATTTTTGCGACCACCAACTTTAAACGGTGCAGCAGCTGAAAGCACCGGCAGTTTTGCCAGATCCGGATCGCCCTGAATGTAATGCTCGACATACGCTTTTTGCGCGTTGTTCACCACCTGCACGGTCGGATCGTCCTGCACCAGCGCCAGATAGCTATACATATTGTCGGCGGATTTACCGATTGGCTTGCTGACGAACTGGCGTGTGGCATCGTGATCGGCTTTGAGTGTTTCTACCAGCTTGCTGTCTTCCGCCGCGAGGGATTTTTTATTGGCGATGTCGTAAATCGGCCGTGCTTCCGCTTTCGCCTGCGTCACCTGCCATTTACCGCTGTTATTACTGAGTTGTAAGTCGACCACCCCAAGATGATCGCCCCACATGCCCGGCATTACCGCCGGAACACCATTCAGCGTGCCTTTCGCGATATCAGCCCCTTCGATATCAGCAAAATCTTTACCTGGGAAAACGGCGTGAGCATGGCCAAACATAATGGCGTTAACGCCAGGAATTTCACTGAGGTAATAAACTGAGTTTTCCGCCATCACTTTATACGGATCGGCAGATAGCCCGGAATGCGCCAGAACGACAACGACATCGGCACCTTTCTCGCGCATTTCAGGCACGTATTTGCGCACGGTTTCGGTAATATCATTCACCGTCACTTTTCCGGATAAATTAGCTTTATCCCAGCCCATGATTTGCGGCGGCACGACGCCAATATAGCCAATCTTCAGCGTCTGTTTTTTTCCGTCTTTATCGACCACTTCGGTATCTTTAATTAAATACGGTGTAAACATTGGCTGTTTGGTTCTGGCGTCAATGACGTTGGCATTTACATAAGGGAATTTCGCTCCCGCCAACGCATTTTTCAGGTAATCCAGACCGTAGTTAAATTCATGATTGCCGAGTGTACCGACCGTATAATCCAGCGTATTCAGCGCCTTATAAACCGGATGAACATCACCTGCTTTTAATCCTTTCGCCGATATGTAATCGGCCAGCGGACTCCCCTGAATCAAATCGCCGTTATCGACCAGTACGCTGTTTTTCACTTCATTGCGGGCATCGTTAATCAGGCTTGCCGTACGTACCAGTCCGAATTTTTCCGTGGCGGTGTCTTTGTAATAATCGAAATCCATCATGTTGCTATGCAGATCAGTGGTTTCCATGATACGTAGATCGACCGTCGCTGCATTCACACTGGCGGCAATCAGCGTGGCCAGGAGCGTTGCGCTAAACTTAATCATCAGGGACATCCTTTTATCATCGGGAATACGAAAGAAAAGGGAGAATAAACGCCTTACTTATAGAACAGTGAAGAATGCCACAATTTTACGCTTTGAAAATGATGACACTATCACAGTTGGCGCATTCATTAACGATAGGGTATAAGTAAAACAATAAGTTAACACCGCTCACAGAGACGAGGTGGAGAAATGTTAGATCAAGTATGCCAGCTTGCACGGAATGCAGGCGATGCCATTATGCAGGTCTACGACGGGACGAAACCGATGGACGTCGTCAGCAAAGCGGACAATTCTCCGGTAACGGCAGCGGATATTGCCGCTCACACCGTTATCATGGACGGTTTACGTACGCTGACACCGGATATTCCGGTCCTTTCTGAAGAAGATCCTCCCGGTTGGGAAGTCCGTCAGCACTGGCAGCGTTACTGGCTGGTAGACCCGCTGGATGGTACTAAAGAGTTTATTAAACGTAATGGCGAATTCACCGTTAACATTGCGCTCATTGACCATGGCAAACCGATTTTAGGTGTGGTGTATGCGCCGGTAATGAACATAATGTACAGCGCGGCAGAAGGCAAGGCCTGGAAAGAAGAGTGCGGTGTGCGCAAGCAGATTCAGGTCCGCGATGCGCGCCCGCCGCTGGTGGTTATCAGCCGTTCCCATGCAGATGCGGAGCTGAAAGAGTATCTGCAACAGCTTGGCGAACATCAGACCACGTCCATCGGCTCTTCGCTGAAATTCTGCCTGGTGGCGGAAGGGCAGGCGCAGCTGTACCCGCGCTTCGGACCAACGAATATTTGGGATACCGCCGCTGGTCATGCTGTGGCTGCAGCTGCCGGAGCGCACGTTCATGACTGGCAGGGTAAACCGCTGGATTACACTCCGCGCGAGTCGTTCCTGAATCCGGGATTCAGAGTGTCTATTTATTAATTAATTTATGCAGCAGGTCCATCACTTGCTGCACCTCTTCCTGTGTGAGCGCCCCGTCTTTGGCCCATTGCACGCGACCATCCTTATCCAGCACCACTACAGCGGAACTTTCTTCATCCAGCTGCCAGGCACCGCGCGCGACGCCATTGCTATCGACAATAAACTGCGACCAGGGATAAAGCTTTTTATTACTCTCCAGACTGCTGCGCACAAACATCCCTGAACCCGGAATCGCGTCGTCGGTGTTAACAATGGTGGTGGTCTGGTAGCGATCGTGCGGTAACTTCGCTGATTTAATCGCTTCAATCAGCGTCGCGTTTTTCTCTTTTGCAGAGGTGCGACCAGCAATATGTTGCAGTACTCGCACTTTTCCCACTAACTGTGCGCTGTTCCAGGTTTTGTAGCTAAACTGATCTTTATCAAGCACCAACTCGCCTCGATCGGTAATGCCAATCGGCGGCACTCGCTGACCGGTTTCGAACTGATGTGCGGAAGCCATCATCGGCAACAGCAGGCAGGTGAGTGCCAGAATCTTGCGTAGGGTCATGGTGTTTCCTTCTTATGATATGCAGGTGATCCGACCACTTGGGTCTGAGTTTTAATCATATGTGCTATTTATCGAATTTCCCGCAAGTGTGATGCCAGTTTGCGGTCAAGCGCACAAATCATATGAAAAATGAATGCTTATACTGAAGACCGCGCTTCGGTAAAAAGATAATTCTGAATAATTGTAACCTTTAGGTAAAAAAAGTTATACGCGGTGGAAACATTGCCCGGATAGTCTATAGTCACTAAGCATTAAAATTTGCGCCTCATAATAGTTGGGCCGATTGTGGCACCGCACAGGCGTAATACTCAGCAGGAGATAACAATGAAAATTTTCCAACGGTACAACCCACTTCAGGTGGCGAAGTACGTAAAGATCCTGTTCCGTGGACGGTTATACATCAAGGACGTTGGCGCTTTTGAATTTGATAAGGGTAAGATTCTTATCCCAAAAGTGAAGGATAAGCTGCATTTGTCAGTGATGTCCGAAGTTAACCGTCAGGTTATGCGTCTGCAAACAGAGATGGCTTAACCAAAGTGCTATGCAGTAATAAGACGGCTCCTGATTCAGGAGCCGTTGATGTTTCTGGGGGTTACGCGACGCTTTCTTCTTTATCTTTAGCGTCAGGCAGTTTTGGCGAAAGGGCGGTGGCCTTGCTGTCGATCCGGGTCACCAGCAGCTGGTCGATGCGGTAGTTATCGATATCCACCACTTCAAATTTGTAGCCGGCGAATTTCACCGAATCGGTGCGTTTCGGGATCTTACGCAGCATAAACATCATAAAGCCGCCGATGGTTTCGTAGTTGCCCGACTGCGGGAACTCGTCAATATCCAGCACGCGCATGACGTCGTCAATTGGGGTGCCGCCGTCAATCAGCCATGAGTTCTCATCACGGGCGACAATCTGCTCTTCCAGCCCCTGACCGACTAGATCGCCCATCAGCGTGGTCATCACGTCATTGAGGGTGATGATCCCCACCACCAGCGCGTACTCGTTCATGATCACCGCGAAGTCTTCACCTGCGGTTTTAAAACTTTCCAACGCCTCTGAAAGGGTTAACGTATCCGGCACAATCAGCGTGTTGCGAATTTGTACGCCGCTGTTCAGTGCCAGGCTTTGGTTAGCCAGCACGCGGTTCAGCAGGTCTTTAGAATCGACATAGCCGATGATGTGGTCAATATCTTCATTACAGACGAGGAACTTAGAGTGCGGATGTTCCGCCACCTTATTCTTCAGGCTTTGCTCATCTTCGTGGAGATCAAACCAAATCACGTTTTCACGCGGTGTCATTGACGACGGAACGGTACGGGATTCCAGCTCAAAGACGTTTTCAATCAGCTCGTGTTCCTGTTTACGTAACACGCCCGCCAGCGCACCGGCTTCCACTACCGCGTAGATGTCATCAGAAGTGATGTCATCTTTACGTACCATTGGCAGTTTGAAAATACGGAAGATTATGTTCGCCAGTCCGTTGAAGAACCACACCAGCGGGGTGCAAACGTACAGGCAGAAGCGCATCGGGTTGATGATACGCAAAGCGACAGCTTCTGGCGCAATCATACCGATGCGTTTCGGGGTTAAATCCGCAAACAGGATAAACATGCCAGTCACTAACGAGAAAGAGAGAATAAAGCTCAGTTGCTCAGAGAGCTCTGCCGACATATAGCGGGAGAACAGGCTGTGAAAAGCTGGAGAAAATGCCGCATCACCGACGATACCGCCGAGAATCGCCACTGCGTTCAGACCGATTTGGACCACGGTAAAGAACATGCCGGGATTTTCCTGCATATTCAGAACGCGTTGGGCATTTATATTGCCTTCATCAGCCAGCAGTTTAAGTTTGATTTTGCGTGAGGCGGCAAGTGAGATCTCGGACATCGAGAAGAACGCACTTACAGCGATCAAGCAGAGTATGACTAAAATACTGTTTAACATATCTTATCCGACCTTTCAGGCCAGATCCTCGGAAGGGGAAGTTGATTAATTTGTGTGAAATACAAATTGAAAGCCGATTCGAAGAAAGTGAACCGGCATTTTCAGTGGCTAGTATAGCGTAAGGTACTGTAAAGTCGCCAGAGGGTTAAAATTCAGACTGCTGATAAATGCAATACTGCCTGATGCGCTATGCCAATCAGGCCTACGCAGTCCTTGCAATATATTGAATTTGGACGATTTTGTAGGCCTGGTAAGGCGTTTACGCCGCATCTGGCATAAATAAAGCGCACTTTATCAACAATCTACATTTGTACCCGTAACGCTATGCTTCCGGTGGCAGACAGACGCCAATTCCGCCAATTCCACAGTAACCATACGGGTTTTTATGCAGATATTGCTGGTGGTCATCTTCGGCATAATAAAACGGTGTGGCGTTAGCGATTTCCGTGGTGATGTGACGATCATCATCGGCGGCAAGCATCGCCGCCTGAAAACGTTCCAGACTGGCGCGAGCTGCGGCATCCTGTTCTGGGGTCAGCGGATAAATCGCTGAACGATACTGCGTGCCGTGGTCATTGCCCTGACGCATTCCCTGGGCGGGATCGTGATTCTCCCAAAATACCTGTAGCAACTGCTCATAGCTGATGACGGAAGGATCGTAAACAATGCGTACCGCTTCGGCATGACCCGTATCACCGGAGCACACTTCCCGATAAGTCGGATTTGGCGTATAGCCTCCGGTATAGCCTGCGGCGGTGCTGTAAACGCCGGGTAACTGCCAGAACAGACGCTCCACACCCCAGAAACAACCCATCGCAAAAATGGCAATCTCCATTCCGTCAGGTACATTGGTCATTGAGTGACCGTTGACCGCATGCAGCGTGGCTACGGGCATCGGGGTGTTACGTCCAGGCAGGGCATCGGCGGGGGAAACCAGATGCTTTTTATCAAATAAACTCATGGTGTCGCTCTCCCGAAAATCGGTCATTGGGGTTAAGGTTGTAACAAGAGGCGTATTTGCACACAATAACCACCGTGAATAGGTCTAAAGTAAAACATAAGAAATATTTGGGGTTTAGTCTGCTTTTTAATCCATATTGCTGGATTTTTGTTAAGCCGTTTAACGGCGTTCCAGGGGCAGGAAAAAAGGATATTCAGGAGAAAATGTGCGCTATATCCGACAGTTATGCTGTGTAAGCTTACTCTGCTTAAGCGGATCTGCCGTCGCCGCGAACGTCCGTCTACAGGTCGAGGGGTTATCGGGACAGCTGGAAAAGAACGTTCGTGCGCAGCTTTCTACGATTGAAAGTGATGAAGTGACGCCAGACCGTCGCTTTCGCGCACGCGTCGATGATGCCATCCGCGAAGGTCTGAAAGCGCTGGGTTATTACCAGCCGACCATTGAATTTGATCTCCGTCCACCGCCAAAGAAAGGGCGGCAGGTATTGATCGCCAAAGTCACGCCAGGCGTGCCGGTGTTAATTGGCGGCACCGATGTGGTATTGCGCGGCGGCGCGCGGACCGATAAAGACTATTTGAAATTGCTCGATACTCGCCCGGCTATTGGCACGGTGCTGAACCAGGGCGATTATGAAAATTTCAAAAAGTCCTTAACCAGCATTGCGTTGCGTAAAGGTTATTTCGATAGCGAATTTACCAAAGCGCAGCTGGGCATTGCGCTCGGCCTGCATAAAGCCTTCTGGGATATTGATTATAACAGTGGCGAACGTTACCGCTTTGGGCATGTGACCTTTGAAGGATCACAAATCCGCGATGAATACCTGCAAAATCTGGTGCCGTTTAAAGAGGGCGATGAGTACGAATCGAAAGATCTGGCGGAACTGAACCGCCGACTTTCTGCTACCGGCTGGTTTAACTCGGTGGTGGTGGCTCCACAATTTGATAAAGCGCGCGAAACGAAAGTATTACCATTGACGGGCGTGGTTTCGCCGCGAACAGAAAACACCATCGAAACCGGGGTCGGTTACTCTACGGACGTGGGACCGCGCGTGAAAGCGACGTGGAAAAAACCGTGGATGAACTCATACGGTCACAGTCTGACCACCAGTACCAGTATTTCCGCGCCGGAACAGATCCTCGACTTCAGCTATAAAATGCCGCTGCTGAAGAATCCACTGGAACAATATTATTTGGTGCAGGGCGGTTTTAAGCGCACTGACCTGAACGATACCGAATCTGACTCCACTACGCTGGTGGCTTCTCGCTACTGGGATCTCTCCAGCGGCTGGCAGCGTGCCATTAACCTGCGCTGGAGTCTCGACCACTTTACCCAGGGTGAAATTACCAACACCACGATGCTGTTTTATCCTGGGGTGATGATTAGCCGCACGCGTTCTCGTGGTGGCCTGATGCCAACCTGGGGCGACTCGCAACGCTACTCTATCGACTACTCCAACACTGCCTGGGGCTCAGATGTCGATTTCTCCGTTTTCCAGGCACAAAACGTCTGGATCCGCACACTGTACGATCGCCATCGTTTTGTGACACGCGGCACGCTGGGCTGGATTGAAACCGGTGATTTCGACAAAGTACCGCCGGATCTGCGTTTTTTCGCCGGGGGCGACCGCAGTATTCGTGGCTACAAATACAAATCTATCGCTCCGAAATACGCCAACGGTGACCTGAAAGGGGCCTCGAAGTTGATAACCGGATCGCTGGAGTACCAGTACAACGTGACCGGAAAATGGTGGGGCGCGGTGTTTGTCGATAGTGGCGAAGCGGTAAGCGATATTCGCCGCAGCGACTTTAAAACCGGTACCGGGGTCGGCGTACGCTGGGAATCGCCGGTCGGGCCAATCAAACTCGATTTTGCCGTACCGGTCGCGGATAAAGACGAACACGGGTTACAGTTTTACATCGGTCTGGGGCCAGAATTATGAGTTTATGGAAAAAAATCAGCCTCGGCGTGGTTATCGTTATCTTACTGTTGCTGGGATCGGTGGCGTTTCTGGTGGGCACCACCAGCGGCCTGCATCTGGTATTTAAAGCGGCGGATCGCTGGGTGCCAGGACTGGATGTTGGCAAGGTCACCGGCGGCTGGCGCGATCTCACCTTGTCTGACGTTCGTTATGAGCAGCCAGGCGTGGCGGTAAAAGCAGGCAATCTGCATCTGGCGGTCGGGCTTGAGTGCCTGTGGAACAGCAGTGTTTGTATTAATGATCTGGCGCTGAAAGACATCCAGGTCAATATCGACAGCAAAAAAATGCCCCCTTCTGAACAGGTTGAAGAAGAGGAAGATAGCGGTCCGCTGGATCTCTCCACGCCGTATCCCATCACCCTAACACGGGTGGCACTGGACAACGTCAACATCAAGATTGATGACACCACGGTATCGGTGATGGACTTCACCTCCGGCCTGAACTGGCAGGAGAAAACCCTGACCCTGAAACCGACGTCGCTGAAAGGCCTGCTGATTGCTCTGCCGAAAGTGGCGGAAGTGGCGCAGGAAGAAGTGGTCGAACCGAAAATTGAAAATCCGCAGCCGGAGGAAAAGCCGCTCGGCGAAACGCTGAAAGATCTCTTTTCTCGCCCGGTATTGCCGGAAATGACCGACGTGCATTTGCCGCTTAACCTGAACATTGAAGAGTTTAAAGGCGAGCAGTTACGCGTGACGGGCGACACGGACATCACCGTGCGCACCATGCTGCTGAAAGTGAGCAGCATTGACGGCAATACTAAACTGGACGCCCTGGATATCGATTCCAGTCAAGGGATCGTCAACGCCAGCGGCACGGCGCAGCTGTCAGACAACTGGCCGGTGGACATCACTCTCAATAGTACACTGAACGTGGAGCCGTTGAAAGGTGAAAAGGTGAAGCTGAAAGTGGGCGGCGCGCTGCGCGAACAGCTGGAGATTGGCGTTAATCTTTCCGGTCCGGTGGATATGGATTTACGCGCCCAGACGCGACTGGCGGAAGCCGGATTGCCGCTCAACGTGGAAGTGAACAGCAAACAGATTTACTGGCCGTTCACTGGTGAGAAGCAGTATCAGGCGGATGATCTGAAACTGAAACTTACCGGCAAAATGACCGATTACACGCTCTCTATGCGTACGGCAGTGAAGGGACTGGAGATCCCGCCAGCCACCATTACCCTTGATGCCAAAGGTAATGAACAGCAGGTCAATCTCGACAAACTCACCGTCGCGGCGCTGGAAGGGAAAACTGAACTCAAGGCGTTGCTCGACTGGCAGCAGGCCATTAGTTGGCGCGGTGAGCTAACGCTTAACGGCATTAACACCGCCAAAGAGATCCCAGAGTGGCCGTCGAAACTCAATGGCTTGATTAAAACCCGCGGTAGCCTGTACGGCGGCACCTGGCAGATGGAGGTGCCAGAACTGAAGCTGACCGGTAACGTCAAACAGAACAAAGTGAACGTTGACGGCACGCTGAAAGGCAACAGTTATATGCAGTGGATGATCCCAGGGCTTCATCTGGAACTGGGGCCAAACAGTGCCGAAGTGAAAGGCGAGCTGGGGGTAAAAGATCTCAATCTTGATGCCACCATCAACGCGCCGGGGCTGGATAACGCGCTGCCGGGGCTTGGCGGTACAGCGAAAGGGCTGGTGAAAGTACGCGGCACGGTGGAAGCGCCACAACTACTGGCAGATATCACCGCGCGCGGCCTGCGCTGGCAGGAACTTTCCGTGGCGCAGGTTCGCGTGGAAGGCGACATTAAATCCACCGATCAGATCGCCGGGAAACTCGACGTACGCGTTGAGCAAATTTCGCAGCCGGATGTAAATATCAACCTCGTCACCCTGAATGCCAAAGGCAGCGAAAAACAGCACGAGTTACAGTTGCGGATTCAGGGCGAGCCTGTCTCCGGGCAGCTTAATCTGGCAGGAAGTTTTGATCGCAAAGAAGAACGCTGGAAGGGAACTCTTAGCAATACCCGCTTCCAGACGCCGGTCGGCCCGTGGTCGCTGACCCGCGATATTGCGCTGGATTACCGCAATAAGGAGCAAAAAATCAGCATCGGGCCACACTGCTGGCTTAACCCGAATGCGGAACTGTGCGTGCCGCAAACTATCGATGCGGGTGCCGAAGGGCGTGCGGTGGTGAATCTCAACCGCTTCGACCTGGCCATGCTGAAACCATTTATGCCAGAAACCACTCAGGCCAGCGGTATCTTCACGGGTAAAGCGGACGTTGCCTGGGACACCACCAAAGAGGGGCTGCCGCAGGGCAGTATCACCCTTTCGGGGCGTAACGTGCAGGTAACGCAAACCGTCAACGATGCGGCGCTGCCCGTGGCGTTTCAGACACTGAATCTGACGGCGGAATTGCGTAACAACCGTGCCGAATTGGGCTGGACCATCCGCCTGACCAATAACGGCCAGTTTGATGGACAGGTGCAGGTGACCGATCCGCAAGGCCGCCGTAATCTTGGTGGCAACGTCAATATCCGTAACTTCAACCTTGCGATGATAAACCCCATCTTTACCCGTGGGGAAAAAGCAGCGGGGATGGTGAGTGCCAACTTGCGTCTGGGTGGTGATGTGCAAAGCCCGCAGTTGTTTGGTCAGCTTCAGGTTACGGGTGTGGATATCGACGGCAACTTTATGCCGTTTGATATGCAACCGAGCCAGCTTGCGGTCAACTTTAATGGTATGCGCTCGACGCTTGCCGGTACAGTACGGACCCAGCAGGGTGAAATCTACCTGAACGGTGATGCCGACTGGAGCCAAATTGAAAACTGGCGGGCGCGGGTAACGGCGAAAGGCAGTAAAGTGCGGATCACCGTGCCGCCGATGGTACGAATGGATGTATCGCCAGATGTTGTCTTCGAGGCTACACCAAACCTGTTTACCCTCGATGGTCGCGTGGATGTCCCGTGGGCGCGCATCGTGGTGCACGATCTGCCGGAAAGCGCAGTAGGCGTCTCCAGCGATGTGGTGATGCTTAACGATAACCTGCAACCGGAAGAGCCGAAAACGGCGTCGATTCCGATTAACAGTAACCTGATTGTCCACGTTGGCAACAATGTGCGCATTGACGCCTTTGGCCTGAAAGCGCGGCTGACGGGCGATCTTAACGTCGTTCAGGACAAACAAGGGCTGGGCCTGAACGGGCAGATCAACATCCCTGAAGGGCGCTTCCATGCCTATGGTCAGGATCTGATTGTGCGTAAAGGTGAGTTACTGTTCTCTGGTCCGCCGGATCAACCGTATCTTAATATTGAAGCTATTCGTAACCCGGATGCTACAGAAGACGACGTAATCGCCGGAGTTCGCGTCACTGGTCTGGCGGACGAACCGAAAGCGGAGATCTTCTCTGACCCGGCGATGTCGCAACAAGCTGCATTGTCTTATTTGCTACGTGGACAAGGGCTGGAGAGCGATCAGAGCGACAGTGCGGCAATGACCTCGATGCTGATTGGTCTGGGGGTTGCGCAAAGTGGCCAGATTGTGGGTAAAATCGGCGAGACGTTTGGCGTAAGCAATTTAGCGCTCGACACCCAGGGAGTAGGCGACTCCTCCCAGGTAGTGGTCAGCGGCTATGTATTGCCAGGTCTGCAAGTGAAATACGGCGTGGGTATATTTGACTCTATAGCAACACTCACGTTACGTTATCGCCTGATGCCTAAGCTATATCTGGAAGCCGTGTCTGGTGTAGACCAGGCACTGGATTTGCTCTATCAGTTCGAGTTTTAGCAATGCGAATATTTGTCTACGGCAGTTTACGCCACAAACAAGGCAACAGTCACTGGATGACCAATGCCCAGTTACTGGGCGATTTCAGTATCGATAACTACCAGTTGTATAGCCTGGGCCACTATCCAGGCGCAGTTCCGGGGAACGGAACAGTACACGGTGAAGTTTATCGTATTGACAACGCCACGCTGGCCGAACTTGATGCCTTGCGCACCAGGGGCGGTGAATACGCGCGCCAGTTGATTCAGACGCCGTACGGGAGTGCATGGATGTACGTTTATCAACGACCCGTCGATGGATTAAAGCTAATTGAAAGCGGCGACTGGTTAGACAGGGATAAGTAATAATAAAAGCACGCCACCTTCGGGTGGCGTTGTTTTATGCGATGTATCTCGCGATTTTTTTTTGTAACTTTTCCATCTTTTGCTTTTCTCTCCGAGCCGCTTTCCATATCTGCAATCGCATAAAAAACTCTGCTGGCGTTCACAAATGTGCAGGGGTAAAACGGGGGCACGCTTTGAACGGTGAGTATGAGTGAGGTCGGCTAACTTCCAGCAAGTGGCTATGAACAGCAAAATGGTGGTCGGGTTTGCTTGTTCTTACCGTTCAAGCCTTGCAACCGCTGAGAATAATGATGGTGGAATAGAGAGTTTATTTATCGCGGGCATAAAAAAACCCTTACTAACCGAAGCCCGGCGTTCAGGGTTATTGCGCTAGAAGAACTTATTTATTCTTTGCGCGCTCGAAGGAAGCAACGATTTCAGCTTTAGCGGCTTCTGCGTTTTCCCAACCTTCAACTTTCACCCACTTGCCTTTTTCGAGGTCTTTGTAGTGCTCGAAGAAGTGAGCGATCTGCGCTTTCAGCAGCTCTGGCAGATCGTTAACGTCTTTAATGTGATCGTATTCTTTGCTCAGCTTTGTGTGCGGAACAGCAATCAGTTTCGCATCTTCACCGGCTTCGTCGGTCATTTTCAGAACGCCAACCGGACGGCAACGGATCACAGAACCCGGCTGCAGCGGGTACGGAGTCGGGACCAGTACGTCAACCGGGTCACCGTCCAGAGACAGGGTGTGGTTGATGTAACCGTAGTTGCACGGATAGAACATCGCGGTGGACATGAAGCGGTCAACGAACAGTGCGCCGCTCTCTTTGTCGATTTCGTATTTGATCGGATCTGCGTTAGCCGGGATCTCAATAACAACGTAGATGTCTTCCGGCAGATCTTTACCCGCAGGGACGTTGAGTAAGCTCATGTCTGTTTCCTTTAAAAATATGTGGCAAACAAGTGCCGAGTATTATAGCCAACTCGCGCCGAATGTCTTCGCTTGTTTTCGTCTTCATTTTCCTTTTTCGCCAATTTTAAGACGGTATACAGAGCAGGAAAATCCATAACCGTAGCCGCATTTTTCATAGTGAGATGAAAGCGATTACAAACTTGTGATTAACGTTTTATTTACTTCTTTGAAGTGTGATGTAACGCAATCCGTTACATAACGAATTGTCTATAGTTTTTTCGCGAACATCTTTTCACCAATAATAATTACCCCGACGAGGACAACCCTATGTGGAAACGCTTACTTGTAGTCTCTGCAGTCTCGGCAGCCATGTCGTCTATGGCGTTGGCCGCTCCATTAACCGTAGGATTTTCGCAGGTCGGATCGGAATCTGGCTGGCGCGCCGCAGAAACCAATGTGGCGAAAAGTGAGGCCGAAAAACGCGGAATTACGCTGAAAATTGCCGATGGTCAGCAAAAGCAGGAAAACCAGATTAAAGCGGTACGTTCCTTCGTCGCGCAAGGGGTGGATGCGATCTTTATCGCTCCGGTGGTTGCGACTGGTTGGGAACCGGTATTAAAAGAGGCGAAAGATGCCGAAATCCCGGTCTTCTTGCTCGATCGTTCTATTGATGTGAAAGACAAATCTCTCTATATGACCACCGTCACTGCCGACAACATTCTCGAAGGCAAGTTGATTGGTGACTGGCTGGTAAAAGAAGTGAATGGCAAACCATGCAACGTGGTGGAGCTGCAGGGCACTGTTGGGGCCAGCGTCGCCATTGACCGTAAGAAAGGCTTTGCCGAAGCCATTAAGAATGCGCCAAATATCAAAATTATCCGCTCGCAGTCAGGTGACTTCACCCGCAGTAAAGGCAAAGAAGTCATGGAGAGCTTTATCAAAGCGGAAAACAACGGCAAAAACATCTGCATGGTTTACGCCCATAACGACGACATGGTGATTGGTGCAATTCAGGCAATTAAAGAAGCGGGCCTGAAACCAGGCAAAGATATTCTGACAGGTTCTATCGACGGCGTACCGGATATCTACAAAGCGATGATTGATGGCGAAGCGAACGCCAGTGTTGAACTGACGCCGAATATGGCAGGTCCCGCCTTCGACGCGCTGGAGAAATACAAAAAAGACGGCACCATGCCTGAAAAGCTGACGCTGACCAAATCCACCCTTTATCTGCCTGATACCGCAAAAGAAGAGTTAGAGAAGAAGAAAAATATGGGGTATTGAGGGTTGCTATGCCTGATGCCGATTCGTAGGCCGGATAAGGCGCTCGCGCCGCATCCGGCGGTGGTGCGCTGAAGCCTGATGCGACGCTTACCGCGTCTTATCATGCCTACTGGGAGCACGCTTTACACCGGGGGAAACCATGACGACTAACCAACACCAGGAGATCCTCCGCACCGAAGGATTAAGTAAATTTTTCCCCGGCGTCAAAGCGTTAGACAACGTTGATTTCAGCCTGCGCCGCGGCGAAATCATGGCGCTGCTCGGTGAAAACGGGGCAGGAAAATCAACGCTAATCAAAGCATTAACTGGTGTATACCACGCCGATCGCGGCACCATCTGGCTGGAAGGCCAGGCTATCTCACCGAAAAATACCGCCCATGCACAACAACTCGGTATCGGCACCGTCTATCAGGAAGTAAACCTGCTACCCAATATGTCGGTCGCTGATAATCTATTTATAGGCCGCGAACCCAAACGCTTCGGCCTTCTACGCCGCAAAGAGATGGAAAAGCGCGCCACCGAACTGATGGCATCTTACGGTTTCTCCCTCGACGTGCGCGAACCGCTCAACCGCTTTTCAGTCGCGATGCAGCAAATCGTCGCTATTTGCCGGGCTATCGATCTCTCTGCCAAAGTGCTGATCCTCGATGAACCCACCGCCAGTCTCGACACCCAGGAAGTGGAGTTACTGTTTGACCTGATGCGTCAGTTGCGCGATCGCGGCGTCAGCCTGATTTTTGTCACTCACTTTCTCGATCAGGTCTATCAGGTCAGCGATCGGATCACCGTCTTACGCAACGGCAGTTTCGTAGGCTGTCGGGAAACGTGCGAGCTACCGCAGATCGAACTGGTAAAAATGATGCTGGGGCGCGAGCTGGATACCCACGCGCTACAGCGTGCCGGGCGAACATTGTTGAGCGACAAACCCGTTGCCGCGTTCAAAAATTACGGCAAAAAAGGAACGATCGCACCGTTTGATCTCGAAGTACGCCCCGGCGAGATCGTCGGTCTGGCTGGATTGCTGGGATCAGGACGTACCGAAACCGCCGAAGTGATCTTCGGTATCAAACCTGCTGACAGCGGCACGGCGTTGATCAAAGGCAAACCGCAAAACCTGCGATCGCCACATCAGGCTTCGGTACTGGGCATTGGCTTCTGCCCGGAAGACAGGAAAACCGATGGCATCATCGCTGCCGCCTCGGTGCGGGAAAATATCATCCTCGCTCTCCAGGCCCAGCGCGGCTGGCTACGTCCCATTTCCCGCAAAGAACAGCAAGAGATTGCCGAACGCTTTATCCGCCAGCTTGGCATTCGCACACCTTCAACTGAACAACCGATTGAATTTCTCTCTGGCGGCAATCAGCAAAAAGTGTTGCTTTCACGTTGGCTACTGACCCGACCGCAATTTCTGATCCTTGATGAGCCAACTCGCGGCATTGATGTTGGTGCCCACGCCGAGATCATCCGCCTGATTGAAACGCTATGCGCCGATGGTCTGGCGCTGCTGGTGATCTCCTCCGAACTGGAAGAACTGGTGGGCTATGCCGACCGGGTGATCATCATGCGCGATCGCAAACAGGTGGCGGAGATCCCGCTGGCAGAGCTTTCCGTTCCGGCGATCATGAACGCCATTGCGGCGTAAGGAGAACAGTGTGATGCCTCAATCTCTCCCGGACACTACGCCGCCGAAAAGGCGCTTTCGCTGGCCAACGGGAATGCCGCAGCTGGCGGCACTGTTGCTGGTGCTGCTGGTCGATAGCCTGGTGGCCCCGCATTTCTGGCAGGTGGTGCTCCAGGATGGGCGTTTATTCGGTAGCCCCATAGACATTCTTAACCGTGCGGCCCCCGTTGCGCTGTTGGCTATCGGAATGACGCTGGTGATCGCAACAGGTGGGATTGATCTCTCCGTGGGGGCGGTGATGGCTATCGCCGGAGCCACAACGGCTGCGATGACGGTCGCGGGATTCAGCCTGCCGATTGTTTTGTTAAGCGCCCTGGGCACTGGCATCCTGGCGGGATTGTGGAACGGCATACTGGTAGCGATCCTCAAAATTCAGCCGTTTGTTGCCACCCTGATCCTGATGGTCGCCGGGCGCGGCGTGGCGCAACTGATCACCTCCGGACAGATCGTCACGTTTAACTCGCCGGATCTCTCATGGTTTGGCAGTGGATCGCTGTTGTTCCTGCCAACGCCGGTCATTATCGCGGTGCTGACGCTTATCCTGTTCTGGCTGTTGACCCGCAAAACGGCGCTGGGGATGTTTATCGAAGCCGTTGGTATCAACATTCGGGCGGCAAAAAATGCCGGGGTAAACACGCGGATCATCGTCATGCTTACCTACGTGTTGAGCGGGCTGTGTGCGGCGATTGCGGGCATTATCGTGGCGGCGGATATTCGCGGTGCCGATGCCAATAACGCCGGGTTATGGCTGGAGCTGGACGCCATTCTCGCGGTGGTTATTGGCGGCGGATCGCTGATGGGCGGACGTTTTAACCTACTGCTTTCGGTGGTGGGGGCGCTGATTATTCAGGGGATGAACACCGGAATTTTGCTTTCGGGCTTTCCGCCAGAGATGAACCAGGTTGTAAAAGCGGTGGTGGTTCTTTGCGTGCTGATTGTCCAGTCGCAACGCTTTATCAGTCTGATTAAAGGAGTACGTAGCCGTGATAAAACGTAATTTGCCACTGATGATCACCATCGGCGTCTTTGTGTTGGGTTATCTTTACTGCCTGACCCAGTTTCCCGGTTTTGCTTCCACAAGAGTGATCTGCAATATCCTGACCGATAACGCCTTTCTTGGGATCATTGCCGTTGGCATGACCTTTGTGATCCTCTCCGGTGGGATCGATCTCTCCGTCGGTTCGGTGATCGCCTTTACTGGCGTGTTTCTGGCAAAAGTGATTGGCGATTTCGGCCTCTCGCCGCTACTGGCGTTTCCGCTAGTGCTGGTGATGGGCTGTGCCTTCGGCGCATTTATGGGGCTTTTGATCGACGCCCTGAAGATCCCGGCATTTATCATTACCCTGGCGGGGATGTTCTTTTTGCGCGGTGTCAGCTATCTCGTTTCGGAAGAGTCGATTCCGATAAACCATCCCATTTATGACACGCTCTCAAGCCTTGCGTGGAAAATCCCTGGCGGCGGTCGCTTAAGTGCGATGGGACTGCTGATGTTGGCGGTGGTGGTTATCGGTATTTTCCTCGCGCATCGTACCCGTTTTGGTAATCAGGTATACGCCATTGGCGGCAACGCAACGTCGGCGAACCTGATGGGGATTTCCACTCGCAGCACCACTATTCGCATTTATATGCTCTCCACCGGACTGGCAACGCTGGCGGGGATTGTCTTCTCGATTTATACCCAGGCCGGATATGCGCTGGCGGGCGTAGGTGTGGAACTGGATGCTATCGCCTCAGTGGTAATTGGCGGTACGCTTCTGAGCGGTGGCGTTGGAACGGTATTAGGGACGCTTTTTGGCGTGGCGATTCAGGGGCTAATACAGACTTATATCAACTTTGATGGCACGCTGAGCTCATGGTGGACGAAAATCGCCATCGGTATTTTGTTATTTATTTTTATAGCATTACAGCGTGGATTAACGGTGCTGTGGGAGAATCGTCAGAGTTCGCCTGTGACAAGAGTCAACATTGCGCAGCGATAAAAACGCCTCTCCGTGTGGAGAGGCGCAGGAGATTACGCGTCCGGGAACTCACGGATAAAGCGTTCGACATCTTCAACCATATGGTCGTTGCCGACAAAGAACGAACGGCGCTGGTGCAGAGTTTCCGGGATGATATCCAGAATACGCTCTTTGCCATCGCTCGCTTTACCGCCCGCTTGTTCCGCCAGGAATGCCATCGGGTTGCACTCATACAGCAAACGCAGTTTGCCGTCCGGGTGGCTGGCGGTGCTTGGGTAGAGATAAATACCGCCTTTCAGCAGGTTACGGTGGAAATCCGCGACCAGTGAACCGATATAACGTGAGGTATAAGGGCGGTTGGTGGACTTATCTTCTTCCTGGCAGAATTTAATGTACTTCTTCACCCCGTTCGGAAACTTAATGTAGTTTCCTTCGTTGATGGAGTAGGTTTTGCCTTTCTCCGGGAAGCGCATCCGTTCCTGGCACAGACAGAAAACGCCCAGCGAAGGATCGTAAGTAAAGGCGTGAACACCGCATCCGGTGGTGTAAACCAGCATGGTAGAGGAGCCGTATACCACGTAACCTGCCGCAACCTGTTTGTTACCAGGCTGGAGGAAATCTTCTTCCGTTACCGGCGTGCCAACAGGCGTAACGCGGCGGTAGATGGAGAAAATGGTACCGACAGAGACGTTAACATCGATGTTGGACGAGCCATCCAGTGGGTCCATCAGCACCACGTATTTTGCGTGTTCACAGCCTTCAAAGACGACAATCTCATCTTCTTCTTCAGAGGCAATGCCCGCAACGATATCGCGTGCTTTCAGTGCGGCTTTCAGTTTTTCATTAGCGAACAAGTCGAGTTTCTGCTGAACCTCGCCCTGCACGTTCTCAGCACCGCTGGCACCCAGGATATCAACCAGTCCTGCTTTGTTGATATCGCGATGGATAATCTTGGCGCCCAGTTTTATTGCCGACAGCAAAGCAGTGAGCTCACCGGTAGCATGAGAAAACTCGTGCTGCTTTTCGACAATAAATTCACCTAACGTTTTCATAAAACTTTCCCTGCAATGTTTATGGAGTAAAGCGACCGCAACAATCTTAACAAATAATCTCAATGTTGCGCTCAGGTGAATCGCGCCAGCAAATTGCGGATTATCCTGAAATGCGTTTCTCACTTGCCCGACATATGCGTAAAATGAGCGGCAGATTAAAAAAGGATAGTGACGTATGCGCATTCATATTTTAGGAATTTGTGGCACGTTTATGGGCGGTCTGGCGATGCTGGCGCGCCAGTTAGGCCATGAAGTAACGGGTTCGGACGCCAATGTGTATCCGCCGATGAGCACCTTACTTGAGAAGCAAGGCATTGAACTGATTCAGGGTTACGATGCCAGCCAGCTCGATCCGCAGCCGGATCTGGTGATTATTGGCAACGCCATGACCCGTGGAAATCCGTGTGTGGAAGCGGTACTGGAAAAAAACATCCCTTATATGTCAGGTCCACAGTGGCTGCACGATTTTGTGCTGCGCGACCGCTGGGTGCTGGCCGTTGCCGGTACACATGGCAAAACCACCACCGCGGGAATGGCAACCTGGATTCTGGAACAGTGCGGTTACAAACCGGGATTTGTGATCGGCGGTGTGCCGGGGAACTTTGAGGTTTCGGCGCGTCTGGGCGAAAGCGACTTCTTTGTTATCGAAGCGGATGAGTATGACTGCGCCTTCTTCGACAAACGCTCTAAATTTGTCCATTACTGCCCACGTACGCTGATCCTCAACAACCTTGAGTTCGATCACGCCGATATCTTTGACGACCTGAAAGCGATCCAGAAACAGTTCCACCATCTGGTGCGTATCGTTCCGGGGCAGGGCCGTATTATCTGGCCAGAAAACGACATCAACCTGAAACAGACCATGGCGATGGGCTGCTGGAGCGAGCAGGAGCTGGTGGGTGAGCAGGGGCACTGGCAGGCGAAAAAGCTGACCACCGATGCTTCCGAATGGGAAGTTTTGCTGGATGGCGAAAAAGTGGGCGAAGTGAAATGGTCGCTGGTAGGCGAACATAATATGCACAATGGCCTGATGGCGATTGCGGCGGCTCGCCATGTTGGTGTAGCGCCGGCAGATGCCGCTAACGCGCTGGGTTCGTTTATTAACGCTCGTCGCCGTCTGGAGTTGCGTGGTGAAGCGAATGGCGTCACGGTATATGACGATTTTGCCCATCACCCAACGGCGATTCTGGCAACGCTTGCGGCGCTGCGTGGCAAAGTTGGCGGTACGGCGCGCATTATTGCCGTGCTGGAACCGCGCTCGAATACCATGAAAATGGGGATCTGCAAAGACGATCTGGCACCTTCATTAGGTCGTGCCGATGAAGTCTTCCTGCTGCAACCGGCGCATATTCCGTGGCAGGTGGCAGAAGTGGCAGAAGCCTGCGTTCAGCCTGCACACTGGAGTGGCGATGTGGATACGCTGGCAGATATGGTGGTGAAAACCGCTCAGCCTGGCGACCATATTCTGGTGATGAGCAACGGCGGTTTTGGTGGGATCCATCAGAAACTGCTGGATGGTCTGGCGAAGAAGGCGGAAGCCGCGCAGTAATTCGGCCTTAGCCTGATATAGTGTGCGTAGGCCGGATAAGGCGTTCACGCCGCATCCGGCATTTGAGCATAGTGCCTGATGCGACGCTTGATGCGTCTTATCAGGCCTACAGGTGCACCGCATCCGGCAAACCATACTCACATCAACAACGAAAATTACCCTTCATTCTCCGCCAGTTCGCGCAGATACTGGAAAATCTGGCGTGCGGATTTCGGCGGCTTATTCCCTTCTTTCTCTTTCTTCGCGTTGCGGATCAGAGTACGCAGTTGCTGACGATCGGCATCGGGCCACAGATTTAATACCTCAGCGATGGCGTCATCACCTTGATCGATCAGACGATCGCGCAGGTTTTCCAGTTTATGGAACAGCACCACCTGCTGGTTGTGACGGTTTTTCAGCTTATCCAGCGCCTGACGAATAGGCTCTACGTCGCGCTGGCGCAGCATCTTACCGATGAGCTGCAACTGGCGGCGGCGACCTTCCATCTTAATACGCTGGGCGAGCTCAATAGCCGCGCGCAGATCCGCATCTAACGGGATCTTATCCAGCGCGTTTTTCCCCAGATCAACAATTTCCGCGCCAAGGCGTTTTAGCTCCTCGGCATCACGTTTAATTTCACTTTTACTGACCCAGATAATTTCATCGTCTTCGTCTTCGATGTCATCACCGGGAACGTCGTCGAGCCAGTCTTCGGGCTGCTTAGTCATCTCAGGCTCCTTAAAAAAAAGAGGCTAATGTTACCAGTTAAGATGCGCACTGAAAAACGGTTCTCTGTTAGACTTCAGAGAAACTCTCTACATTATGGCACTTGCAATGAAAGTAATCTCTCAAGTTGAAGCGCAGCGCAAGATTCTGGAAGAAGCAGTTTCCACTGCGCTGGAGTTGGCCTCAGGCAAATCGGACGGTGCGGAAGTTGCCGTCAGCAAGACCACCGGCATTAGCGTAAGCACGCGTTATGGTGAAGTGGAGAATGTTGAATTCAATAGCGATGGCGCGCTGGGGATCACTGTTTATCACCAGAACCGCAAAGGTAGCGCATCATCCACCGATTTAAGCCCGCAGGCCATTGCCCGTACTGTACAGGCGGCGCTGGATATTGCCCGTTATACCTCGCCAGATCCCTGTGCCGGCGTGGCAGACAAAGAGCTGCTGGCCTTTGACGCACCAGATCTCGACTTGTTCCACCCTGCGGAAGTTTCCCCGGATGAAGCCATTGAACTGGCGGCCCGCGCAGAACAGGCGGCATTGCAGGCGGACAAACGCATCACCAATACCGAAGGTGGCAGCTTTAACAGCCACTACGGTGTCAAAGTTTTTGGCAACAGCCACGGCATGTTGCAGGGTTACTGCTCAACGCGTCATTCGCTCTCCAGCTGTGTAATTGCCGAAGAAAATGGCGATATGGAGCGTGATTACGCCTACACCATTGGTCGTGCGATGAGCGATCTGCAAACGCCAGAGTGGGTTGGGGCCGACTGTGCTCGCCGTACTTTATCGCGCCTGTCACCGCGTAAACTCTCCACCATGAAAGCGCCGGTCATTTTTGCCAATGAAGTGGCAACCGGGCTTTTTGGCCATCTGGTGGGGGCGATAGCGGGTGGATCGGTTTACCGTAAATCCACCTTCCTGCTGGATTCGCTGGGTAAACAAATTCTGCCGGACTGGCTGACCATTGAAGAGCATCCGCATCTGCTGAAAGGGCTGGCATCGACGCCATTTGACAGCGAAGGTGTGCGCACCGAGCGTCGCGATATTATTAAAGATGGCATCCTGACTCAGTGGCTGCTGACCAGCTACTCGGCGCGGAAACTGGGGCTGAAAAGCACCGGACATGCGGGCGGTATTCACAACTGGCGGATTGCCGGACAAGGGCTAAGCTTCGAACAAATGCTCAAAGAGATGGGTACCGGGCTGGTGGTGACGGAGCTGATGGGCCAGGGCGTGAGTGCCATTACCGGTGATTATTCCCGTGGTGCAGCGGGCTTCTGGGTAGAGAATGGCGAAATTCAGTATCCGGTTAGCGAAATCACCATCGCAGGTAATTTAAAAGATATGTGGCGCAATATTGTCACCGTCGGTAACGATATTGAAACACGCAGTAATATACAGTGTGGTTCTGTGCTGTTGCCGGAGATGAAAATCGCCGGGCAGTAAAAAACTGGCGCGACCTGCCGCGCCAAATCTTCATAATAAAAAAGGAAGTGAGCAATGCGTAAAAGCCTGTTAGCTATTCTTGCAGTCTCCTCGTTGGTATTCAGTTCGGCGTCGTTTGCCGCTGATCTTGAAGACAATATGGAAACCCTCAACGACACTTTAAAAGTGGTCGAAAAAGCCGATAACGCGGCGCAAGTCAAAGACGCGTTAACGAAGATGCGCGCCGCAGCGCTGGATGCGCAAAAAGCAACGCCGCCGAAGCTCGAAGATAAATCACCGGACAGCCCGGAAATGAAAGACTTCCGTCACGGTTTCGATATTCTGGTTGGTCAGATTGACGACGCGCTGAAGCTGGCAAATGAAGGTAAAGTAAAAGAAGCGCAGGCTGCCGCAGAGCAACTGAAAACGACCCGCAACGCCTATCACCAGAAGTATCGTTAATTCCTCATTTCCCTGTTGCCTGCACTCAGGTAACAGGGAACTTATCATCGCAAATGATGCACCACCTGATTGCTGCTGCCGCGCCAGATCAGGGAAGGGTCTTTTAAATCCTGCACAAATTTGCCGTCGACCAGTACGTTAATCAAATCAACAACCTGCATTTGCGCAGCGTTGAGATCGTCGAGTTTATAGCCTGTCCACACCCAGATGTCTTTATCCGGACACTCGGCGCGGATGCGTTTTACCAGTTTCAGAATATCCGGCACGTTTTGCGGATGCAGCGGATCGCCGCCGGAGAGGGAAATCCCCTGGCGTTTGATACGAGTGTCATTCAGATCGTTAATGATCTGGTCTTCCATTGCTTTGGTAAATGGCTGACCAGAATTTACCCGCCATGTGCTTTTGTTATAGCAACCGGGGCATTCATGAACACACCCGGAGACAAACAGGGTGCAGCGAGTGCCGGGGCCGTTGACGATGTCGACAGGATAGTACTGATGATAATTCATTATTTCGCCTGGCTTATCAGTCCGCGTGTAGGCTGCATCCGGTAATCAATGCCTGATGCGACGCTGTCGCGTCTTATCAGGCCTACACAGCCGTTGCCAAATGTAGGCCGGATAAGGCGTTTACGCCGCATCCGGCATTTGCTTAGCGCAGAGTGAAGATTAACCTATCTGCCCATTCCCCAAATGTTTAACGCGGCGCTTAACTTCTTCCTGCTTACCAGCGTTAAACGGACGTGCATCCGGGCTACCTAAATATCCGCACACGCGGCGAGTTACCGACACACGGGAGGCGTCATGGTTACCACATTTCGGGCAAGTGAAGCCTTTGCTGGTGCACTCGAACTCACCGGTAAAGCCACACTCGTAGCACTCATCAATCGGTGTATTGGTGCCGTAATACGGTACATGCTGATAGCTGTAATCCCAGACATCTTCCAGCGCTTTCAGGTTGTGCTGAATGTTTGGATACTCGCCGTAGCAAATGAAACCACCGTTCGCCAGCGGCGGGTAAGGCGCTTCAAAGTCGATCTTGTCGTACGGGTTCACCTTCTTCTCCACATCAAGGTGGAAACTGTTGGTGTAGTAACCTTTATCGGTCACGCCCGGCACCACGCCAAACTCAGCAGTATCGAGACGGCAGAAGCGGTCGCACAGGTTTTCACTCGGCGTGCTGTAGAGACTGAAACCATAACCCGTTTCTTCTTTCCACTGATCCACTGCCTGACGCAGACGTTCAACAATGGCGATACCTTTCGCGCGAAGCTGCTCGTTGTCGTAAACATGCTCGCCGCCGAACAGCGCGTTAATGGTTTCGTGGATGCCGATGTAACCCAGCGAAATAGACGCACGACCGTTTTTGAAGATTTCAGAAACATCATCGTCAGCATTGAGACGCACGCCACAAGCACCTTCCATATAGAGGATCGGGGCCACGCGCGCTTTCACGCCTTCGAGACGAGCGATACGGGTCATCAGCGCCTTACGTGCCAGCACCAGACGTTCATCCAGCAGCTTCCAGAAGGTGGCTTCATCGCCTTTTGCTTCCAGAGCAATACGCGGCAGGTTCAGGCTGATCACGCCGAGGTTGTTACGACCATCGTGGATCTGCTCGCCGTTTTCATTTTCCCACACGCCGAGGAAGCTGCGGCAGCCCATCGGGGTTTTAAACGAACCGGTGACTTTCACTACCTGATCGTAGTTCAGGATATCCGGATACATGCGCTTGCTTGCGCACTCCAGCGCCAGCTGTTTGATGTCGTAGTTCGGATCGCCTTTTTTATGGTTCAGACCATCGCGAATCGCAAACACCAGTTTCGGGAACACCGCAGTTTTACGGTTTTTACCGAGACCTGCGATACGGTTACGCAGGATAGATTCCTGAATCAGGCGCGATTCCCAGCTGGTGCCCAGACCAAAACCAAAAGTTACAAACGGCGTTTGACCGTTGGCGGTATGCAGGGTGTTTACTTCGTACTCCAGCGACTGGAAGGCATCGTAGCACTCTTTAATGGTACGAGAGTTAGCGTAGCCTTCTGCGTCCGGGATGCTCCACTCTTCTGCGGTCTTGCGATGTTTGTTGTAGCTGGCGGTGACAAACGGTGCCAGCACTTCATCGATACGGTTAATGGTGGTGCCGCCATAAATATGGCTGGCAACCTGAGCAATAATCTGCGCAGTTACCGCGGTTGCCGTTGAGATCGACTTCGGCGGTTCAATCTCGGCGTTCCCCATTTTAAAGCCCTGGGTCAGCATGCCTTTCAGGTCGATCAACATGCAGTTGAACATCGGGAAAAACGGTGAGTAATCGAGATCGTGATAGTGAATATCGCCACGCTCATGTGCCTGCACCACGTCACGCGGCAGCAGGTGCTGACGTGCATAGTGTTTAGCCACGATCCCGGCCAGCAGGTCGCGCTGGGTTGGAATCACCTTGCTGTCTTTGTTGGCGTTTTCGTTGAGTAACGAGGCGTTGGTCTGCTCGACCAGACCACGGATCTCCTGGTTCAGGCGACCGCGTTTTTCACGTTCAATGTCGCGATCGTGACGGTACTCGATGTAAGCGCGAGCCAGTTGTTTGTATGGACCCGACATCAGCTGGTTTTCAACTGCGGTCTGGATCTCGTTGATATCCACCTGGTTGCGGCCCTGCATCTGCTCGCTGACAACCGCGGCAACAGTGGCGCAATAATCGGCATCATCGACTTCCGCTGCTTTAGCTGCACGCAGAATCGCTTCTTTGATGCGCTCTGATTTAAACGGCACTTTGCAGCCGTCTCGTTTCATCACATGCGGTGTCATGATCGCTCCATATTTTTAAGAACAGGTTATCCACAGAAATTGGGAAAGGCGTTTTCCGGTTTTTTCGTTTCGTTTTCCGGTGCTTTCCGCAATCGCCATCCGCTTATCCACAACGCCGCACCTTTTTCGTGGGGAGCTGTAGTAGCAATTATAGTCGATTAATACAACATATTGGGTTGGGACGCATTTTAAAGTCTATATATAGTGCTTTGCATCAAGGATGTTTTAACTTTTTTTGATGTAGCTCAAAGTAAAAAGCAGAGCGTACGGATGACGGGCGCTACAGCGTTATGTAAATTTTTTAATGAATTTGCTGGTTGAAAAATCAACAAAAACAACATGCTGACAGACAAAACCCCGGAATGACCGGCATTACCGGGGCTTAGGGAAGATTTACTTCTGTAACCACCAGACAGCCTCAAAAGGCCGTAAATTCATGGCACAGGGTTGTGGTGAGGCTTCTTCGTAGTTATGCATCACAAGCTGCCAGTTGCCGCGCATTTGCCCTGGCTGCCAGGGTTGGATCTCACGGCTAAGGTTGGCAATGACCAGCAAGGTTTGCCCCTTCCATTCACGGCGATAGCACCACAATACAGGGCTGTTTGGCAGCAGATCCTGGTAATTGCCCCATGTCAGGATGGCTTCTTGCTTACGCAGTGCGATTAACTTTTGGTAGGTGTAAAACACCGAGGACTCATCGGCCAGCGCGGCTTCTACGTTGATTTGTTGATAGTTATCGCCCAGGCCAATCCACGGTTCGCCAGCCGTAAACCCGGCATTATCGCCGTTGCTCCATTGCATGGGCGTGCGGCTGTTGTCACGGGATTTACTGGCGAGGATTGCCAATAACTCGTCGGCATCACGACCATCGTTGCGCAGCTCGGCAAACATATTGAGGCTCTCCACGTCGCGATAGTCAGTAATGCGCGTGAAATGCGGGTTGGTCATGCCAATCTCTTCGCCCTGGTAGATATACGGCGTTCCCTGCATGCCATGCAGCACCATCGCCAGCATTTTTGCCGCAGGCACGCGGTATTCACCTTCATCACCAAAGCGAGAAATAATGCGCGGCTGATCGTGGTTACACCAGAACAAGGCATTCCATGCCACGTTGTGCATTCCTTGTTGCCAGTGGCGGAACAATGTTTTCAACGCCACAAAGTCAGGTTTAGCCAGCGTCCATTTTTCACCACCGGGATAATCGACCTTCAGGTGATGAAAATTAAAGGTCATCGACAATTCACTGCCTGTCAGTGCCGCGTATCGCTGGCAATGCTCAAGGCTGGTGGAGGACATTTCACCTACGGTCATTAACCCGCGTGGCGTAAACACATCGCGGTTCATCTCGTGCAAAAACTCGTGTGCTCGTGGCCCGTCGGTGTAGAAGCGACGCCCGTCGCCATCCAGGTCATCAGGGAAACGTGGGTCTTTGGAGATCAGATTCACCACATCCAGGCGCAACCCGTCGACCCCACGATCGGCCCAGAACTCACAGACTTTTTTCAGCTCTGCGCGTACCGCTGGATTCTCCCAGTTGAGATCCGCCTGCTCTGGTGCAAAGAGATGCAAATAGTACTGTTCGCTTTCCGCATGCCAGCGCCACGCACTACCGCCAAATTTTGAACGCCAGTTGTTCGGTGGCGTTTCTGGTTCGCCATCGCGCCAGATATAAAACTGGCGGTAAGGGCTTTCTTTGTTCAGCGCCTCGCGAAACCAGGCATGTTGGGTAGAGGTATGGTTAAACACCATATCGAGAATGATACGAATCCCGCGCGATTTTGCCTGCGTCACCAGTTCGTCAAAATCGTCCAGCGTGCCGTAGGTGGGATCAATCGCCGTATAGTTCGCTACATCGTAACCGTTATCGACCTGGGGAGAGACATAAAAGGGGGTTAGCCAGATGGCATCAACGCCCAGTTTATGCAGATAGTCCAGGCGTTGGATAACGCCACGTAAATCGCCGGTGCCGCTACCCGTGGTGTCCTGAAAACTCTTTGGATAAATCTGGTAGATAACGCCGTTTTGCCACCAGTGGGGAAGATTAGTCATTACGTTATTCCTGCAAATGCGAGGGGGCGCAATTGCGCCCCGAAGAAAATTAAACAATGTCCAGCGTGCCCAGGCGGTATTTCCGCTGATAGATAAACGAGGTGAGTACAATCGGGATGATGATGGCGATAGCCATTGCCAGCGCAAACACCTGCCAGTAGCTCGGTTGAATCGAGAGAATTCCCGGCAGGCCGCCTACGCCGATACCATTCGCCATAACGCCGTTCAGGCCGCATAGCAATCCTGCCAGACCAGAACCAATCATCGCGCACAGCATCGGGAAGCGATATTTCAGGTTGATGCCGTACATTGCAGGCTCAGTGACCCCAAGCCAGGCGGAGATAGCGGCAGGCACGGAGATCTCGCGCTCATTGTGCTTGCGGCTGGAAATGATAATGCCTATTACGGCGGAGCCCTGAGCGATATTCGACAGCGCAATCAGCGGCCACACTGGCGTGCCACCCATGCTTTGAATCATCTGCAAATCAATAGCAAGGGTGGTCTGGTGTACGCCGGTGATCACCAGCGGCGCGTACAGGAAGCCAAACAATGCCGCACCAATCGGAGCAAAGCTGCCGGTCATCAGGTGACGTACCGCAAAGGCAACGCCATCGCCAATCATGCGACCAAACGGACCAATCAGCGCATGGGCGAGGAACACCGCGAGGATCAGCGAACAGACGGGTACCACCACCAGATAGAGGTAATCCGGCACGATGCGTTTAAGGCGAGTTTCAATAACGCCCAGCGCCAGTCCGGCTAACAGTGCCGGGATCACCTGCGCCTGATAGCCTACTTTGGCGATGCTGAACATGCCAAAGTCCCACACTTCCGGCAGCTGCTGCCCGAGCAGATAAGCGTTCATCAGCTGTGGAGAAACCAGTGTCACGCCAAGCACGATACCAAGGATCGGCGTGCCGCCCATTTTTTTCACCGCTGACCAGCAAATACCGACCGGCAGGTAGAAGAAGATCGCTTCACCGATCAACCACAGAAAATCGTAGATCGTTTGCAGGGAAGGGTACATTTGCGCCAGCGTCTGACCGTTGCTCATGGGCAAATCGCCGATCACATTGCGAAAACCGAGGATCAAACCGCCGCTGATCAACGCGGGCAGCAACGGGAAGAAGATCTCCGCGAAATGAGAGATCAACTGCTCATGCCATTTCATATTCTGCCGGGCGGCTTTTTTTACCTGCTCTTTATCAACCTGCGCCTGTCCGGTTGACGCAATCAGTGCTTGATAGTAATCACCCACGTTGGTGCCAATCACCACCTGAAATTGCCCGGCATTGGTGAAACAGCCTTTCACCATGGGGAGTTGCTCAATTTCTTTCGGTCTGGCATTGGCCGGTTGGTTGAGGACAAAGCGCAGGCGAGTAATACAGTGGCTCACCGTCGCAATATTGCCGCGCCCGCCGACCAGTTCAATCAACCGATCGATATCCGTTTGGTTTATTTTGCTCATCATAAAGCCCCATGGCAGATGACATTTTTGGTTGGCTGCAGAATATATTGCGCGGAAAAATTTAAAAACGGGAACGTTCCCGAAACGCAGCGAAGATCACAATTTATCGTTCAGGAAACGATCAGGACAGGGTGGCGGGGATGATGATTTGTTGCGGTTCGCTGCGCCCGGTTACCTGCGCGATCAACTGGCAGGCCGCCTGGCGTCCAGCTTCGGCGTAACCGGGATCTACGGTGACGATCTCCGGATGGAGGAATTTCATTAACGGTGTATTACCGACGCTCGCCAGTTGCAAGGTGTCGATGCGTTGCTCTTGCAGGTATTTACTTGCGCCAAGTGCCAGCGTGTCGGTTGCGCACAGTAACGCAGTAGTTTCAGGCGTAATCACTTTTGCCACGTTCTCATAGCCTTGCTTCATAGCAAGCCCTGGCAGAGCGGCAACGGGATGCAGTTTATGCGCTTTGCAGAACGCCAGGTAGGCTTCGTGACGTCGCTTACCGGTTGTCACGTCACTGTGCGGCACGCCGAGATAACTGATATTACGATGCCCCTGGTCATACAGCCGTTGCATCAGGATCTTGATTGCCCCTTCGTCGTCATAACAGACCGAAGCAAAGCCTTTTGCGTCACGCGCCAGCAGAACCAGCGATGACTGCCAGTGGGCTAACATTTCTTCTGTTATGCCAGTAAAACCGAACAGCACTACGCCGTCGATATTACGCCGTTTCAGCACCCCCAAATGTTCGGCAACTAATTGCGGGGAAAACTGACTTTCCATCATGATTGGGTCGTAACCTTGTTCATAGAACGCTGGCAGCATGGTTTGAACGGCGAGATTTTCTGACAACGAATCCAGGCGGGTAACAATGATGGCGACCACTTTATCGCTTTGCCCACGCATAGCGCGCGCAGAGCGGGAAGGGGAAAATCCATGCTGATTCATCACTGCTTCAACACGCTCGCGGGTGCGCTGGCTCACGCCGCTTTCGTTATTCAGCACCCGGGAAACTGTAGATTTCCCCACGCCGCTTAAGCGTGCGATGTCTTTGATGGTCAGCCGATTTTGCATCCTGTTGTCCTGTAACGTGTTGTTTAATTATTTGAGCCTAACTTTACCCGTGCATTCAGCAATGGGTAAAGTCTGGTTTATCGTTGGTTTAGTTGCCAGCAGGTATTATATCGCCATAGATGCTACGAATATTATTGGATTCTCCTTATTATTTGCGGCGCTTTTTTCACTTACCGGAGGTTATATGGAACCTGATCCCACGCCTCTCCCTCGACGGAGATTAAAACTTTTCCGGTAAGCCCGTCTTTTCACGGCGTTACCGGATGCGTAAGGCCGTGACGTTTTAACGTCCCTGCTCAGCTTTATTACCTTCAGGTAAGGCTTCGCCACGCCTGAAGACATTTCTGTACTGTTTCAGACAGTGCGGAGGGACTCCTTATGTTTAAAGAAATTTTTACCCGGCTCATTCGCCATTTACCTTCCCGTCTGGTTCATCGCGATCCATTGCCTGGCGCGCAGCAGACAGTGAATACGGCGGTCCCGCCGTCCTTAAGTGCGCATTGCCTGAAAATGGCGGTGATGCCCGAAGAAGAATTATGGAAAACGTTCGACACCCATCCGGAAGGGTTAAATCAGGCGGAAGTGGAATCTGCCCGCGAACAACATGGTGAAAATAAATTACCCGCACAACAACCGTCGCCGTGGTGGGTACATTTATGGGTCTGCTATCGCAACCCCTTTAATATTTTACTCACCATTCTCGGCGCTATTTCTTACGCCACGGAAGATTTATTTGCCGCGGGCGTTATCGCGCTAATGGTCGCTATTTCAACGTTGCTGAACTTTATTCAGGAAGCACGTTCCACTAAAGCGGCAGATGCCCTGAAAGCGATGGTCAGCAATACCGCGACGGTGCTGCGCGTAATTAACGACAAAGGCGAAAATGGCTGGCTGGAGATCCCGATCGACCAGCTGGTGCCCGGCGATATTATAAAACTGGCGGCGGGAGATATGATCCCGGCAGATTTACGTATCTTGCAGGCGCGGGATCTGTTCGTCGCTCAGGCGTCGTTAACCGGTGAGTCTCTGCCCGTAGAAAAAGCCGCTACCACTCGCCAGCCGGAGCACAGCAATCCGCTGGAGTGCGATACCCTGTGTTTTATGGGCACCACCGTGGTGAGCGGCACGGCACAAGCAATGGTGATTGCTACAGGAGCCAACACCTGGTTTGGTCAACTGGCGGGGCGTGTTAGTGAGCAGGAAAGCGAGCCGAATGCCTTTCAGCAGGGGATCAGCCGCGTCAGTATGCTGCTGATTCGCTTTATGCTGGTGATGGCTCCGGTGGTGTTGCTTATCAACGGTTACACCAAAGGCGACTGGTGGGAAGCGGCACTGTTTGCGCTTTCGGTCGCGGTAGGCTTAACGCCGGAAATGTTGCCGATGATTGTTACCTCGACGCTGGCGCGCGGCGCAGTAAAGCTGTCGAAACAGAAAGTGATCGTCAAACATCTGGATGCTATTCAGAACTTTGGCGCAATGGATATTCTGTGCACTGATAAAACCGGCACCCTGACACAGGACAAAATTGTGCTGGAGAATCATACCGATATCTCCGGTAAAACCAGCGAACGCGTGCTGCATAGCGCGTGGTTGAACAGTCATTATCAGACCGGACTTAAAAACCTGCTCGATACAGCGGTGCTCGAAGGTACGGATGAAGAGTCAGCGCGCTCGCTGGCCAGCCGTTGGCAAAAAATTGATGAGATTCCGTTTGATTTCGAGCGTCGCCGGATGTCGGTGGTAGTGGCAGAAAATACCGAGCACCATCAGCTGGTTTGCAAAGGTGCATTGCAGGAAATCCTCAATGTGTGTTCGCAGGTGCGTCACAATGGCGAGATTGTGCCGCTCGATGACATCATGCTGCGTAAGATTAAGCGGGTTACTGATACGCTGAATCGTCAGGGGCTGCGCGTGGTTGCGGTGGCGACGAAATACCTGCCAGCGCGTGAAGGAGATTACCAGCGGGCGGATGAATCCGACCTGATCCTCGAAGGATATATTGCTTTCCTTGATCCGCCAAAAGAGACAACTGCTCCGGCACTGAAGGCATTAAAAGCGAGTGGAATTACCGTAAAAATCCTTACTGGCGACAGTGAGTTAGTTGCAGCGAAAGTGTGCCATGAAGTGGGGCTGGACGCGGGAGAGGTGGTCATTGGTAGTGATATTGAAACGCTATCTGACGACGAACTGGCAAATCTCGCACAGCGCACCACGCTGTTTGCTCGTCTGACGCCGATGCATAAAGAACGCATTGTGACCTTACTGAAGCGCGAAGGGCATGTGGTTGGCTTTATGGGCGATGGTATTAATGATGCGCCCGCCTTACGCGCTGCGGATATCGGCATTTCTGTGGACGGCGCGGTAGATATTGCCCGTGAAGCGGCTGATATCATCCTGCTGGAAAAAAGCCTGATGGTGCTGGAAGAGGGGGTTATTGAAGGACGTCGCACTTTCGCCAACATGCTGAAATACATCAAAATGACGGCGAGCTCCAACTTCGGTAATGTGTTCAGCGTGCTGGTGGCGAGTGCTTTCTTGCCCTTCCTGCCGATGTTGCCGTTACACTTGCTTATTCAGAACCTGCTGTATGATGTGTCACAGGTGGCGATCCCGTTTGATAACGTCGACGACGAGCAAATTCAAAAGCCGCAGCGTTGGAATCCGGCGGATCTGGGGCGCTTTATGATCTTCTTCGGACCGATCAGCTCGATCTTCGATATTCTGACGTTTTGCCTGATGTGGTGGGTATTCCATGCCAACACGCCGGAAACGCAAACGCTGTTCCAGTCGGGATGGTTTGTGGTGGGCTTACTGTCGCAAACGCTGATTGTGCATATGATCCGTACCCGCCGTGTGCCGTTTATTCAGAGCTGTGCATCGTGGCCGTTAATGATCATGACCGTGATCGTGATGATTGTCGGGATCGCATTGCCGTTTTCACCGCTGGCCAGTTATCTGCAGCTGCAGGCGCTGCCGTTAAGCTATTTCCCGTGGCTGGTTGCGATTCTGGCAGGGTATATGACGTTAACCCAGTTGGTGAAAGGATTTTATAGCCGTCGTTACGGCTGGCAATAAAGAATAAACTGGGCACGATAGCCCCGATTCAGATTGTAGACAAAGTAAGCTTTGTTCATGCCGGATGCGGCGTAAATGCCTTATCCGGCCAACAAATTCAATAAATTGCAGGAATCACGTAGGCCTGATAAGCGTAGCGCATCAGGCGATTTTGCGTTTGTCATCAGACTTAATCCGGGCATGATAGCCCGGATTTCCATCAAGATTAGCGACGAACAGCGATCGCTTCGATCTCAATTTTTACGTCTTTCGGCAGACGGGCAACTTCAACGCAAGAACGTGCCGGGAAGGTGGCGTTGTGTTCGGTGAAGAAGGCTTCGTAAGTGGCGTTTACGGTTGCGAAGTCGTTCAGATCTTTCACAAACACGGTGGTTTTAACGATATCGCCCACTTTCAGGCCAGCGGCTTCGACAATCGCTTTTACGTTATCCAGCGACTGACGTGCCTGTGCAGCGACGTCTGCCGGTACTTCACCCGTTTTCGGATTTACCGGGATCTGACCGGAGGTGATGATCATATTGCCCAGATCAACGCCCTGTACGTAAGGACCGATAGCTGCCGGTGCATTTTCCGTCGCGATAGTTTTGCTCATGATTTCTCCTTTATTACAGCGGTAAAAAGTCTGGCTCATTATAGGGAGCCAGACTTTTATTACCAACCGCAATTAATTGGCCAGCACCACATTATGGGAAAACTCTTTTTCACAGTATTTGCATTTGAGCGCGATGTCATTGGCGCGTTTTCGCACGGCAAAGCTGGAAGAAACCGGTTCGGCATGGCTGATACAGTTGCTGTTCGGGCAGACCAGCACGTTGTCGATGCGCTCCGGCAGACTGGGGCGCGATTTACCCACCACTTCATAGTTGTCGATACGGTTAACCGTGGCTTGCGGTGCATACAATGCCAGTTGATCTACCTGATCTTCACTCAAAAAGGTATTTTCGATTTTGATCAGATCTTTGCGGCCCATCTCGCCAGAAGGCAGGTTCAGACCAATGGTGATCCGCTGATCCGTTTCGGTCAGCTTGAACAGACTCAACAGCTTAAAACCGATCTGGGCGGGGATATGGTCAATTACCGTGCCGCGTTTAATAGCTTCAACCTGCAATTTATTATCGTGTGTCATCTCTATTTCCCCTTACAGTACCAGATCGCGATTCAGAACCAGTGCCAGTAACGCCTGGCGAGCGAAAATCCCGTTGCCTGCCTGCTGGAAGTACCAGGCGTGTGGCGTTTTATCAACATCCGTCGCAATCTCATCAACACGCGGCAGCGGATGCAGCACTTTCATATTGGCTTTGGCGTTGTGGAGATCGCTGGCGCGAAGAACAAACTGCGCTTTCACGTTGGCGTATTCGGATGAGTCCAGGCGCTCTTTTTGCACGCGGGTCATATACAGGATGTCTACTTCCGCCATCACTTCTTCAATAGAGCTGTGCAGACTCCAGGCGATCCCTTTTTCATCAAGCATATCCAGAATGTATTGCGGCATTGCCAGCGCGTCCGGCGCGATGAAGTAAAAACGGTTGCCGTCGAACTTCGCTAACGCCTGAGTCAGGGAGTGAACGGTGCGGCCATATTTCAGGTCACCAACCATTGCGACGTGGAGATTGTCCAGACGCCCCTGGGTTTCCTGAATGGTGAATAAGTCCAGCAAGGTTTGCGTCGGATGTTGGTTGGAGCCATCACCGGCATTCAGTACCGGTACATTGCCAGAAAATTCGGTGGCCAGGCGCGCCGCCCCTTCCTGCGGATGACGCATCACTATCGCATCGACGTAAGTGCTGATAACCGAAATGGTATCGGCCAGCGTTTCGCCCTTTTTACCCAGTGATGTATTGGCGCTGTCGGAGAAGCCCACCACGCTGGCACCCAGGCGGTGCATAGATGTTTCGAAAGAGAGACGGGTACGGGTAGAGGCTTCGAAGAAACAGCTGGCAATGACTTTGTGCTTCAACAGCTCTGGTTGCGGGTTTGCTTTCAGTTTCGCCGCTGTCGCCAGCACCAGATTAAGGTCATCGCGACTAAGGTCGTTTATGGAAATGATATGTTTCTGATATAGCGGATTAGCCATCTTTTATCTCCTGACGCCTGGGCAAAAAAAAGCCCCTCGATTGAGGGGCTGGGAATGGGTGATCAACGGGAAGAAAAACGGCAGGCCAGCGTCTTTTTTCAGACGCGGTAAGACAAAATGTCGAACACACTGAACCATACATCCTCCCGGCAAATTGTCCGGCATTATACTCATCGTCAGAAGCGGCGCAAGCATTTGATGCAATATTTTGTCAGCGCAAACGGTTTATTTGAATTATAAGTCAAAATATATGCATTTTTATTTGCTGTGATTCTGGAGGGGAACTGTCCTTCGGTATCAATAATTGCAGACATTCCCTGCTTTTTCCTTTTTCACTTTCACGCAATCAGATATGCATTTTATTCCATTCATCCGACTTATAGGGCGGAGTGTGAAAGCGAACGGCTAACACTATTGCTTACTGCTCAGGGATGCGCGCTATCACTTTAATTTCAAAATCAAAGCCTGCCAGCCATGTAACACCCACCGCCGTCCAGTTTGGATAAGGTGGGGCGCTAAATATTTCATTTTTCACCGTCATGATGTCTTCAAATTGGTTTTCTGGATCGGTATGGAAGCTCGTAACATCAATGATATCGTCAAAAGTGCATCCCGCAGCTGCCAGGGTCGCATGCAAATTATCAAATGCCAGTCTGACTTGTTGCTGAAAATCGGGTTCTGGTGTTCCGTCCTCTCGACTTCCTACTTGCCCGGAAACAAACAGCAAATCGCCGGAACGAATAGCCGCAGAATAACGATGCTCAGCATATAGTGAATGTCGGCCAGCAGGGAAAACAGCGGTTCTTTCTACCATTTGGTTATCCTCAAGATTTACGACATGAACAGAAGATTTCTCTTTACCGGGAGCCGCTTTTAGCGGACGACGTGAGTAAACAAAACCCAGACATCATGGATAATGGCTGGGCTTAATTGAGCGTAGTCGGTTATGCGCCAAACGCGCCATCAATGGTATGCATCGCGCCGGTAACAAAACTGGCTTCTGGCCCTGCTAACCATGCGACCATACCAGCGACCTCTTCCGGTTGCCCATGTCTTTTGATAGCCATCAAACTATGCAACATATCGCGCATTGGCCCGTTGGCGGGATTAGCGTCGGTATCAATTGGCCCTGGCTGGACGACGTTAATGGTGATCCCACGCGGTCCAAAATCACGGGCCAGCCCGCGCGCCATGCCTTGCAGGGCAGATTTGCTGGCGGCATAAGCAGCCATGCCTGCAACAGGCATACGATCGCCATTCACGGAGCCGATGATTAAGATGCGCCCGCCTTCGGGCATCTGCCGGGCGGCTTCAACAGAGGCATGATAAGGAGCATGAATATTGATTTTGAAAAGGCGATCAATATCGTCGGCATTTAATTCCAGGGCCTCGCCAAAGACGCCAATACCTGCATTTACCACCAGGATATCCAATGCGCCGCTCTTACGAACGACATCAATGACAGCGTCTCTGTCAGCACTATCTGTGAATACTGCTGTCGCTCCAGTCTCTTGTGCCAGGCGTTTAGCGGCATCTTTCGACCCCGCATAGGTGAATCGTACATTGGCCCCATCGGTGACGAAACGACGTACGATAGCGGCACCGATACCACGACTGCCACCGAGGATGAGAACTGTCTTACCTGTAAAAGCGCCCATAAGGACTCCTTGATTTATTATGTAACATGCATTACAAAACTGTTTTAACTTTCTGTCAACAGGTTTTGTAATGGTCACTAAAAAACAATCTTGCGTTCCAGGTCGTCCCAGACGTTTCGCTCCTGAGCAGGCAATCTCTGCGGCAAAAGTGCTTTTTCACCAAAAAGGTTTCGATGCTGTCAGTGTTGCTGAAGTTACTGATTATCTTGGTATTAACCCCCCGAGCCTCTACGCGGCTTTTGGCAGTAAAGCTGGGTTATTTAGCCGTGTACTCAATGAATACGTCGGTACGGAAGCTATTCCGCTTGCCGATATTCTTCGTGATGATCGTCCAGTAGGCGAGTGCCTGGTTGAGGTATTAAAAGAAGCGGCGCGCAGATATAGCCAAAACGGCGGCTGCGCTGGCTGTATGGTTCTTGAAGGTATTCATAGTCATGATCCACTAGCGCGTGATATTGCCGTTCAATATTATCACGCCGCAGAAACGACCATTTATGACTATATCGCCAGGCGGCATCCACAAAGCGCACAATGTGTGACTGATTTTATGAGTACCGTGATGTCAGGGCTTTCTGCGAAGGCACGGGAGGGGCACTCAATCGAACAACTCTGTGCAACAGCTGCACTGGCGGGGGAAGCGATAAAAACTCTTCTCAAGGAGTGATGCTGGCCTTGATCCGAAAGGCGGGAACGCGCCTGCCGATAAGTTGTGATAAGACAATAATTCACGCGTTAAGGCTAGCGGAATTGATCATCTTTTCGTATAACGATAGAAATGAAACGTTGTTTTAATTAAGGAGTGGAAAAGATGATCATCGGAAATATTCATAATCTTCAGCCGTGGCTACCCCAGGAGTTACGCCAGGCGATTGAGCATATCAAAGCACACGTTACGGCAGAAACGCCAAAGGGCAAGCACGATATCGAAGGCAATCGTCTGTTTTATCTTATCTCGGAAGATATGACCGAGCCGTACGAAGCCCGCCGTGAGGAGTACCATGCCCGCTATCTCGACATTCAGATTGTGTTAAAAGGTCAGGAAGGCATGACCTTCAGCACGCAACCTGCAGGCACGCCGGATACCGACTGGTTAGCTGATAAAGACATCGCATTTTTGCCGGAAGGCGTTGATGAGAAAACAGTTATCCTTAATGAAGGTGATTTTGTTGTGTTTTATCCGGGGGAAGTGCATAAACCGCTGTGCGCAGTGGGTGCACCAGCCCAGGTTCGCAAAGCAGTAGTGAAGATGCTGATGGCGTGATGACTTTTCGCCGTAAATAACTCCAGGTTTACGGCGAGTTTGTGAAAAGAGCGTTTTTTGATATTTTTTTGTGAGTAAAATTTGTAATGCTTAGACGTTCTTATTAACTCAAGGAGTCCGTCATGAGCAAAATATCAGGTTGGAATTTTTCTCAAAACATTACATCAGCCGACAATTGTAAACAAAAAAATGAAGACTTAGATACCTGGTATGTGGGAATGAATGATTTTGCCCGAATTGCCGGAGGGCAGAATAGCAGAAGCAATATTCTTTCTCCCAGAGCATTTTTGGAGTTTTTGGCTAAGATATTTACCCTGGGTTATGTGGATTTTAGCAAACGCTCCAACGAAGCGGGTAGAAATATGATGGCTCATATTAAGTCCTCATCTTATATCAAAAATAATGATGGTAGTGAGATAATGAAGTTTGTTATGAATAATCCTGAAGGGGAGCGAGCGGATTTATCTAAGGTGGAAATAGAAATTACACTTGCCTCAGCTTTTAATAATGGGATTCGTGAAGGACATACAGTCATTATATTTACACAACCTGATGGTTCGACTAATCGTTATGAAGGGAAGTCCTTTGAAAGAAAAGATGAGAGTTCATTACACCTGATTACTAACAAGATTCTGGCGTGTTACCAACGCGAAGCTAACAAGGAAATAGCTCGTCTATTAAATATTCCGCAGGAGTTAAATAATTCTCAGGACTTGAATAACTCGCAGGTGAGTTGTAAAGATTCAGTTTATTCTACGATTACGGATTTATTAGAAAAACCATTGAATAATGCATTATTAGCAATAAGGAAAGAACATCTGCTATTAATGCCTTATGTATGTAATGAATCGATTTCATACTTGCTTGGTGAAAAAGGGATACTGAAAGAAATAGATGACCTTAACGCAGTAAATAATTATCTTCTTAATAATAAGAAAGCTACTGACAATGAAATTAATGACATCAAAGTTAACCTGTCTCATATTCTTATTGATTCCTTAGATGATGCAAAAGTTAACCTTACACCGGTCATCGATTCGATTCTGGAGATTTTTTTAAAATTCCCATATATTAATGATGTAAGAATACTGGATTGGTGTTTTAATAAAAGAATGCAATATTTTGGTGATTCTGAAAAGATAAAGTATGCATGCTCCGTGATAAATCATATTGATTTTAGCCGCGATCAATCTAAAGATTTTAGCTGCGATCAATCTAAAATTAAAATAGCTGAGACCTTATTTTTCAATCTCGATAAAGAACACTATAAAAATAGCCGTAAATTACAGGAATTGATTTGGGATAAGTTGGTTGCATATGTCAATGATTTTAACTTAAGCAATCAAGAAAAATCACGCTTAATACTAAGGTTATTTGATGATGTTAAGTTGCTATTTAATGAAGTGCCTGTCAGCATTTTAGTAAATGATATTTTTTTTGAAGGATTTTTTCATGAAGCAACCTGATTTTGCTAAGTGGTATTTCTATCAATTACTTAAAGATTATGAGGGCGAACAGCTGTATCTTAATGAGTTAGGATATGTTTATGGTAATGAAGAGAAAACAAATGAAATTGTAAAAAACAATCCGGGTTATGTCGTTAAGATTTTTGAAGAAAAGATGGTTAATGAATTAAAAATTAGAACAAGAATGATGAAAATCCTCCGGAAGATTTACGTATAGCAATAGAAAAATATGGATGGAATAATTGAACTATTACTGCATAAAATAATGTGATGCCGGGATGTTTTTGTATTTCCCGGCATCTTTATAGCGATATCAATTATTTACTGAGCGTCGCGACCATCACCGCTTTGATGGTATGCATGCGGTTTTCCGCCTGATCAAAAACAATGCTGGCGGCAGATTCGAAGACCTCATCAGTCACTTCCATTCCGCCATGTAGGCCAAACTCTTCCGCCATTTTCTTACCAAGCGTCGTCTGGTCGTCATGAAACGCGGGCAGGCAGTGGAGGAATTTGACCTCCGGGTTACCGGTCAACTGCATCATCTTGCTGTTCACCTGATAATCACGCAGTAATGCAATCCGTTCTGCCCATTTCTCTTTTGCTTCCCCCATCGACACCCATACATCGGTATAGATAAAGTCAGCACCTTCAACTCCTTTGGCTACATCTTCCGTCAGCGTAATATTCCCGCCATTTTGCTGTGCCAGGGCGCGGCATTCCGTAACCAGCGCAGCTTCCGGCCAGCATGCCTGTGGCGCGACCAGACGCAAATCCAGACCGGTAAGCGCCGCAGCTTCGAGCATCGAATTGCCCATGTTGTTACGTGCGTCACCTGCATAGACCAGCGTCATTTCGTTGAATGCTTTACCGGGTAAATGCTCCTGCATGGTGAGGAGATCCGCCAGCAACTGCGTGGGGTGAAACTCATTGGTCAGGCCGTTCCATACCGGCACGCCAGCGTATTCCGCCAGTGTTTCGACAATCTCCTGACCATAGCCGCGATACTGAATACCGTCATACATGCGACCCAGCACGCGGGCAGTGTCTTTAATCGACTCTTTATGACCAATCTGACTGCCGCTTGGGCCGAGATAAGTAACGCGAGCACCCTGGTCATATGCGGCAACTTCGAAAGAGCATCGGGTACGGGTCGAGTCTTTTTCGAAGATGAGCGCGATGTTTTTACCAGTGAGTTTGGCTTCTTCTTTGCCGCTTTTCTTATCGGCTTTCAGCTTCGCGGCTAACTGCAGCAGGCTGTTGAGTTCAGCTGGCGTGAAATCGAGTAATTTCAGGAAATGCTTATGATAAAACCCGGACATAGATCCCTCCTGTGGCTAACACCTCAATGAATTAAAATTCAATTTATATGGATGATTATTCATTTGCAAGTCTAAAGCATAAATCTTTGTCACAAAGGTGGAGGCAATGTCAGTGGTGTGTGACAATAAGAGTATCGGCAGGACATTAAGAGGAATGAGCCATGGCAAACCCGGAACAACTGGAAGAACAGCGTGAAGAAACACGTTTGATTATTGAAGAATTACTGGAAGATGGCAGCGATCCGGACGCGCTGTATACCATCGAACACCATCTTTCCGCAGACGATCTGGAAACCCTGGAAAAAGCAGCAGTTGAAGCGTTTAAACTCGGTTACGAAGTGACCGATCCAGAAGAGCTGGAAGTTGAAGATGGTGATATCGTGATTTGCTGCGACATCCTCAGCGAGTGCGCGTTGAATGCCGATCTGATCGATGCCCAGGTTGAACAACTGATGACGCTGGCGGAGAAATTTGACGTTGAGTACGACGGTTGGGGCACTTACTTTGAAGATCCCAACGGCGAAGACGGCGACGATGAAGATTTTGTCGATGAAGACGATGACGGGGTTCGCCACTAATTAATTGATTAAAATGCCCGATAGCACACACTAGCGGGCATTTTTTTAGAGTTCGCGTAGCATCCGCACTTCACAATCGACATGGCCCGTGCAGCCAAGCGCATAGTCGATATGCTCAAAGCCCAAATGCTCATAAAGCGCAATGGCTTCCTTTAAAAAAGCGGTCGTTTCCAGATAGCAGCGTTTGAAGCCCATCTCTCGTGCTTGCTCCATCGCCATTAAGGCCAGTTTTTTCGCCAGCCCTTTACCGCGAATAGCCGGAAGAAAATACATCTTTTGCAGTTCGCAAATGTCCGATTCACTACCTGCTAATGGCGCAATCCCACCGCCGCCGACCACTTCACCCTCGTACTCAACCACCCAATATGCATGACCAGGCTGACTATACACTTGATACAGCTCGTCAAGATTCGGATCGGCGACGGTGTAGCCTTTATCAGCGGTAAGACCGTATTCGGCGGATACCTGACGAATGACGCGGGCGATAGCAGGATTATCCTGCAACGTCAGGCGACGCATTACAGGTGATTGCGGCGCAATGTTATTCATAGTTTAACCCAATAAAAATAAAGTAATTATACATTTGTTTAATACCACTCTCTTCTTACGTGCGCAAGCGTCTTATAAAGCAATAAAGTTTTTGCCAGCCTATTACTGATAAGAGTATTGTAACGTGGCAGAACATTTTACTGTCTGTATCTATAAATTATATCAATGGATTTTTTAATTCAGGGAATTTTTATGGCTCAAGTTATTAATGAAATGGATGTTCCGTCCCATTCGTTTGTTTTTCATGGTACAGGTGAGAGATATTTTCTTATTTGTGTGGTGAATGTGTTGTTAACGATTATAACGCTAGGTATCTATTTACCATGGGCATTAATGAAATGTAAGCGTTATCTCTATGCTAATATGGAAGTTAACGGACAACGATTTTCTTATGGGATTACCGGTGGGAATGTTTTTGTTAGTTGTCTTGTTTTTGTTTTTTTCTATTTCGCAATCTTAATGACAGTGTCAGCAGATATGCCGCTTGTTGGCTGTGTTTTGACTTTGTCACTGTTGGTTTTGCTTATATTTATGGCAGCAAAAGGACTGCGTTATCAGGCCTTGATGACTAGTCTCAACGGCGTAAGATTTAGTTTTAATTGCTCTTTGAAAGGGTTCTGGTGGGTAACCTTTTTCTTGCCGATTTTAATGGCCATTGGGATGGGGACTGTTTTCTTTATCTCGACAAAGATGCTACATGCCAATAGTTCAAGTAGTGTTATTATATCTGTGGTTCTGATGGCAATAGTTGGTATTGTTTCCATTGGTATTTTTAATGGTACTTTATATAGTCTGGTAATGAGTTTTCTCTGGAGCAATACCAGTTTCGGTATACATCGTTTCAAGGTAAAATTAGATACTACGTATTGTATAAAATATGCCATTCTCGCATTTTTAGCTTTATTACCTTTTCTCGCTGTTGCTGGTTATATTATCTTCGATCAAATATTAAATGCGTATGATAGTTCTGTGTATGCAAATGATGATATTGAGAATTTACAGCAATTTATGGAAATGCAACGTAAAATGATAATCGCGCAGTTAATCTATTATTTTGGGATTGCTGTTAGCACCAGTTATTTAACGGTGTCGTTGCGAAATCATTTTATGAGCAACCTGTCACTGAATGATGGGCGTATTCGTTTTCGCTCAACTTTAACATACCACGGTATGCTTTATCGCATGTGTGCGTTGGTGGTGATATCCGGGATTACGGGCGGTCTGGCTTATCCACTGCTGAAAATATGGATGATTGACTGGCAGGCAAAAAATACGTATTTGCTGGGCGATTTGGATGACCTTCCTTTAATCAATAAAGAAGAACAACCAGATAAAGGCTTCTTAGCCAGTATTTCACGGGGAATTATGCCTTCTTTACCATTTCTGTAAGAGATAAAAAAGGCCGGAGCATGCTCCGGCCTTCGTTTTCATCACTGTGTTTTGATTACAGCGCGGCGATAACAGCCTGCTGTTCAATCAGTTTCGCTTTCGCTTCCGCATAGCCTTCCAGCTTCTCACGCTCTTTCGCGATGACCGCTTCCGGTGCGCGGGCGACAAAGCCTTCGTTCGCCAGTTTGTTCTCGATACGGCTGATTTCACCTTCAATCTTCGCCACTTCTTTCGCCAGACGCGCCAGCTCATCTTCTTTGTTGATGAGGCCAGCCATCGGGATCAGCAGCTCTGCACCGTCGATGATCTTCGTAACGGAAACCGGACCTTTGTCATCGGCAGGCAGCACGGTGATACTTTCCAGACGCGCCAGGGTTTGCAGGAAGCCACGGTTTTCATTTACGCGACGTTCTGCATCCGCGCTGCAACCACGCAGCAGCAGCTCCAGCGGTTTGCCCGGCGCGATGTTCATTTCTGCACGGATGTTACGTACCGCAACGATCGCCTGTTTCAGCCATTCGGTGTCGGCCAGTGCGGCTTCATCAACCTGAGATGCATCGTACTGCGGGAACGGCTGCAGCATGATGGTGTCGGCAGTGATACCGCAAAGTACTTTCACACGCTGCCAGATGGTTTCGGTGATGAACGGAATGATCGGATGCGCGAGGCGCAGCAGACCTTCCAGTACAGTCACCAGCGTATGGCGAGTACCGCGCAGTTCTGCTTCGGTGCCACCGTTCATTACCGGCTTGGTCAGCTCGAGATACCAGTCACAGAACTGGTTCCAGGTGAACTCATACAGAATGCCTGCGGCGATATCGAAGCGGAAGCTGTCCAGCGCTTCGCGGTACGCTTTGATGGTCTGGTTGAACTCCGCCAGAATCCAGCGGTCCGCCAGCGACAGCGTCATTTCGCCGCCGTTGAAGCCGCAATCCTGACCTTCTGTGTTCATCAGCACAAAGCGGCTGGCGTTCCACAGCTTGTTACAGAAGTTACGGTAACCTTCCAGACGCTTCATATCCCAGTTGATGTCACGACCGGTAGACGCCAGCGCCGCCAGGGTGAAGCGCAGCGCGTCAGTACCGTGCGGCTCAATACCGTTCGGGAACTGCTTCTCGGTGCGCTTACGGATTTTGTCCGCCAGCTGCGGCTGCATCATATTGCCGGTACGTTTTTCCAGCAGTTCTGGCAGCGAAATACCGTCAACCATATCCAGTGGGTCGATAACGTTACCCTTGGATTTGGACATCTTCTGGCCTTCGTCATCACGAATCAGGCCGGTCATGTAAACGGTGTGGAACGGCACCTGCGGTTTGCCATTTTCATCTTTGATGAAGTGCATGGTCATCATGATCATGCGGGCAATCCAGAAGAAAATGATGTCGAAACCAGATACCATCACGCTGGTTGGGTGGAACTGACGCAGGGCGTCGGTATTTTCCGGCCAGCCAAGGGTAGAGAAGGTCCACAGCGCAGAAGAGAACCAGGTATCGAGAACGTCTTCGTCCTGACGCAGGACAACATCAGCACCGAGGTTATTTTCTTTACGCACTTCGTCTTCGTTGCGGCCAACATAAACGTTACCCGCTTCGTCATACCATGCCGGGATACGGTGACCCCACCACAACTGACGAGAGATACACCAGTCCTGAATATCGCGCATCCAGGAGAAGTACATGTTTTCGTACTGCTTCGGTACGAACTGAATGTCGCCGTTCTCAACCGCTTCAACCGCCGGTTTCGCCAGGACATCGGCACGCACGTACCACTGGTCGGTCAGCATTGGTTCGATAACTACGCCGCCACGGTCGCCGTAAGGAACGGTCAGGTCGTGCGGTTTAATTTCTTCCAGCAGGCCAAGCGCGTCAACTGCGGCAACGACTGCTTTACGTGCAGCAAAACGCTCCAGTTTCTGGAACTCTGCAGGGATTTCGCTGGAATAAACGTCAGATTCGTTACCTTTGGTATCGAACACCTGGGCGCTTTCACGGATATCGCCGTCAAAGGTCAGGATGTTGATCATCGGCAGGGCGTGACGTTTACCCACTTCATAGTCGTTAAAGTCGTGCGCCGGAGTGATTTTCACGCAGCCGGTGCCTTTTTCCATGTCGGCGTGTTCGTCGCCAACGATCGGAATACGACGGTTAACCAGCGGCAGAATGACATATTTGCCAATCAGATCTTTGTAACGCGGATCTTCCGGGTTAACGGCTACGCCAGTATCGCCCAGCAGGGTTTCTGGACGGGTAGTCGCGACCACCAGATAATCTTTACCGTCTGCGGTTTTCGCACCGTCAGCCAGCGGATAGCGGATGTGCCACATCGAACCTTTCGATTCGCGGTTTTCGACTTCCAGGTCAGAGATAGCGGTGCGCAGTTTCGGATCCCAGTTTACCAGGCGTTTGCCACGGTAAATCAGGTCTTCTTTATACAGACGAACGAAAACTTCTTTCACCGCATTGGACAGGCCTTCGTCCATGGTGAAGCGTTCACGCTCCCAGTCGACGGAGTTGCCGAGACGGCGCATCTGACGGGTAATCGTGCCGCCGGATTCCGCTTTCCATTCCCAAATTTTGTCGATGAAAGCTTCGCGGCCGTAGTCGTGACGGGTTTTACCTTCTTCTGCGGCAATCTTGCGCTCAACGACCATCTGGGTAGCGATCCCGGCGTGGTCAGTACCGACCTGCCACAGGGTGTTTTTGCCCTGCATGCGCTGATAGCGGATCATGGTATCCATGATGGTTTGCTGGAAGGCGTGACCCATATGCAAACTGCCGGTGACGTTCGGCGGCGGGATCATGATGCAGAAACTTTCCTGGCTTTCATCGCCATTAGGCTTAAAGTAGCCCTGCTTTTCCCAGTGCTCGTAAAGCGGCTGTTCGATATCTTGTGGGTTGTATGTCTTTTCCATTATTTCCAGGTTGCCGTATTCAGGTTGAAACCAGCCACGCGGTAGGCTTTATAGCGTTCGCGCGCCAGTTGTTTCAGAGAATCTTCATAAGGAACGAAGTCTACCACTTCTGTGAAAGCGGTGGCAAAATCTGCAAAGCTTGTTCGCAGACTAATCAATATATCGCGCGGGCTGCTGCTGCGTTTTTGCGGCCAGGCGATCTCCACCGGCGCACCGCCGCGCGGTCCTTCTCCCGCTAAATTATGCGGAACAAAGCTTTCTGCCGGACGCGCCCACAGGGCTTCATCCAGCCGGTAAGCCTGCTTTTCATCTTCACAGGCGATGAGCACGCGCTTACCGCTGCGCCAACGTTCTGCGGCAATTTCACACACCAGTTGCTCAACGGCGCTTAAGCCATCGACGGTGGTGTCATTGTCCAGAAGGTAGAACGTCGCGTTTTTCATAAATGGGGCTTCTTGTGGTGGATTTAAATACGCATCAGGTATACACCGCAGCGCCTGATGCGACGCTGTTGTGTCTTATCAGGCCTACGAGTTCAGTGCTGTGTGTAGGTCGGATAAGGCGCTCACGCCGCATCCGACAATAACAGCATTGCCTGATGCGACGCTGTTGTGTCTTATCAGGCCTACGAGTTCAGTGCTGTGTAGGTCGGATAAGGCGTTCACGCCGCATCCGGCAATAACAGCCTTGCCTGACGCAATTACTCTTCGCCGTTAAACCCAGCGCGGTTTAACAGGAACTGTGCCAGCAACGCTACCGGACGACCGGTGGCGCCTTTTGCTTTACCAGAACGCCAGGCGGTACCGGCGATATCCAGGTGCGCCCAGTTGTACTTACGGGTAAAGCGTGACAGGAAGCAACCTGCGGTAATCGCCCCACCAGGACGACCGCCAATGTTCGCCATATCGGCAAAATTGGACTCCAGTTGTTCCTGATACTCGTCACCCAGCGGTAAGCGCCATGCGCGGTCACCGGATTGTTCAGACGCGGCAATCAGTTCATGGGCCAGCGGATTATGGTTCGCCATCAGACCAGTAATATGATGACCCAGCGCGATCACGCAGGCACCGGTCAGCGTCGCCACGTCAATCACCGCTTCCGGCTCAAAACGCTCAACGTAAGTTAACACGTCGCACAGTACCAGGCGGCCTTCAGCGTCGGTGTTCAGCACTTCAACGGTTTGACCGGACATGGTGGTTAACACATCGCCCGGACGATAGGCTCGTCCGCCAGGCATGTTTTCGCAGCCTGCCAACACGCCGATAACGTTAATCGGCAGTTGTAGCTCCGCGACCATCCGCATCACGCCGTAAACCGCTGCCGCACCGCACATATCGTACTTCATCTCATCCATGCCTTCTGAAGGCTTGATCGAGATACCGCCGGAGTCGAAGGTTAAACCTTTACCCACCAGCACGATTGGGCGTGCATCTTCCGACGCGTTGCCTTTGTACTCAATCACCGACATCAGCGATTCGTTTTGCGAACCCTGACCGACCGCCAGATAGGAATGCATCCCCAGCTCTTTCATCTGCTGTTCGCCGATAACGCGGGTGATGACATTCTTGCTGTAGCTGTCAGCCAGCTGGCGCGCTTGTGAAGCGAGGTAAGCGGCGTTACAGATATTCGGCGGCATATTGCCGAGATCTTTTGCTGCTTTAATCCCGGCGGCAATCGCCAGACCGTGCTGGATCGCGCGCTCACCGCTGGTCAGTTCACGGCGGGTCGGCACGTTGAACACCATCTTACGCAGCGGACGACGCGGTTCGCTCTTGTTCGTTTTCAGCTGATCGAAACTGTAGAGCGTCTCTTTTGCCGTCTCGACAGCCTGACGCACTTTCCAGTAGTTGTTACGGCCTTTAACGTGCAGTTCAGTCAGAAAGCAGACCGCTTCCATTGAGCCAGTATCATTCAGCGTATTAATGGTTTTCTGAATGACTTGTTTGTACTGACGCTCATCCAGCTCACGTTCTTTGCCGCAACCAATAAGGAGAATTCGCTCGGAAAGTACATTCGGAACATGGTGCAGCAACAATGTCTGCCCCGGTTTTCCTTCCAGTTCGCCCCGACGTAGCAGGGCGCTGATGTACCCATCGCTGATTTTATCGAGCTGTTCTGCAATCGGAGAAAGGCGACGTGGTTCGAAGACGCCCACGACGATGCAGGCACTCCGCTGTTTCTCCGGGCTACCGCTTTTTACACTAAACTCCATGCACTACGCTCCTGAATCTTAAAGACAACGGCGGTGGCTACAGATAGAATTGCAAGCTTTCGTAACTCATGTCCGCTGTTGCGATGACTTCGTGTTAATCTTAACGTTATTACGGCATTGGCACGTCAGAACAAAATCTGAGAGGTGAATCCGTTGAGTATAATTATCTTAGCGACGATTTCGACGACTCAAGAGAATAAATGACGTTTAAGCCATGAAACAAGCTAAAATCCTGCAAAAGACGAGTTTTTACGGGCGTATTTAAAGTGATAATCATAAGATATCTGGTGCGGGAGACGCTCAAAAGCCAGCTGGCGATACTCTTCATCTTGCTTTTGATCTTCTTCTGTCAAAAGTTAGTGAGGATCCTCGGCGCAGCGGTTGACGGCGATATTCCGGCGAATCTGGTGCTCTCCCTTCTCGGGTTGGGCGTGCCGGAAATGGCGCAGCTTATCCTGCCATTAAGCCTGTTCCTCGGGCTGCTGATGACGCTGGGCAAACTGTATACCGAAAGTGAAATTACGGTAATGCATGCCTGCGGCCTGAGCAAAGCGGTTCTGGTGAAAGCGGCAATGATCCTTGCGGTATTCACGGCAATCGTCGCGGCGGTTAACGTGATGTGGGCGGGACCGTGGTCATCGCGTCATCAGGATGAAGTGTTAGCAGAAGCGAAAGCGAACCCTGGCATGGCGGCGCTGGCGCAAGGGCAATTCCAGCAAGCGACTAATGGCAGTTCGGTGCTGTTCATCGAAAGCGTTGACGGCAGCGATTTCAAAGATGTGTTCCTCGCGCAAATTCGACCAAAAGGTAATGCACGTCCTTCTGTGGTGGTGGCCGATTCCGGACATTTAACCCAGCTGCGCGACGGCTCCCAGGTCGTCACTCTCAACCAGGGAACGCGCTTCGAAGGCACTGCACTGTTACGTGATTTCCGCATTACGGATTTCCAGAATTATCAGGCGATCATTGGTCACCAGGCGGTGGCGCTCGACCCGAACGATACCGACCAGATGGACATGCGCACATTGTGGAACACTGACACCGATCGTGCTCGCGCAGAACTGAACTGGCGTATCACGTTGGTATTCACCGTGTTTATGATGGCACTTATGGTCGTACCGCTGAGCGTGGTTAACCCACGTCAGGGACGCGTACTGTCGATGCTGCCAGCCATGCTGCTGTATCTACTTTTCTTCCTGATCCAGACCTCCCTGAAATCGAACGGCGGTAAAGGTAAGCTGGACCCGACGCTGTGGATGTGGACCGTTAACCTGATTTATCTGGCTTTGGCGATTGTTCTCAACCTTTGGGACACCGTGCCGGTCCGCCGCCTGCGCGCCAGTTTTTCGCGTAAAGGAGCGGTGTGATGCAACCTTTTGGCGTACTTGACCGCTATATCGGTAAAACTATTTTCACCACCATCATGATGACGCTGTTCATGCTGGTGTCGCTGTCGGGCATTATCAAATTTGTCGATCAGTTGAAAAAAGCCGGGCAGGGGAGTTACGACGCGTTAGGCGCAGGAATGTATACCTTGCTGAGCGTGCCGAAAGATGTGCAAATCTTCTTCCCGATGGCGGCTCTGCTTGGGGCGTTGCTTGGTCTTGGGATGCTGGCGCAGCGCAGCGAACTGGTGGTGATGCAGGCTTCTGGTTTTACCCGTATGCAGGTGGCGCTGTCGGTGATGAAAACCGCCATTCCGCTGGTCTTGCTGACGATGGCGATTGGCGAATGGGTCGCGCCGCAGGGCGAGCAGATGGCGCGTAACTACCGTGCGCAGGCGATGTACGGCGGCTCGTTGCTCTCTACCCAGCAAGGCTTATGGGCGAAAGATGGCAACAACTTCGTCTACATTGAGCGGGTTAAAGGTGACGAAGAGTTAGGTGGCATCAGCATTTATGCCTTTAACGAGAATCGTCGTCTGCAATCCGTACGCTATGCCGCTACCGCGAAGTTTGACCCGGAACATAAAGTCTGGCGTCTGTCGCAGGTGGATGAATCTGATCTGACCAATCCGAAACAGATCACCGGTTCGCAGACGGTGAGCGGTACCTGGAAAACCAACCTCACGCCAGACAAACTGGGCGTGGTGGCGCTGGACCCGGATGCACTCTCTATCAGCGGTTTGCACAACTATGTGAAGTATCTGAAGTCGAGCGGTCAGGATGCCGGACGTTATCAGCTCAACATGTGGAGCAAAATCTTCCAGCCGCTATCTGTGGCGGTGATGATGCTGATGGCGCTGTCGTTCATCTTTGGCCCACTGCGTAGCGTACCGATGGGCGTGCGTGTGGTCACCGGTATCAGTTTCGGTTTTGTCTTCTACGTACTGGACCAGATCTTCGGCCCGCTGACGTTGGTTTATGGCATCCCGCCGATCATCGGCGCACTGTTGCCAAGCGCCAGCTTCTTCTTAATCAGCCTGTGGCTGTTAATGAGAAAATCGTAACCGAATGAACGAATAAAGGGAGCGAAAGCTCCCTTTATTATTGTTAGCAAAGTGTGCTTCGTTCATTCCTGAAAAATAATTAAAATTCAATATATTGCAGTGGGGTGGGCATGATAAGACGCGCCAGCGTCGCATCAGGCAAAGACAAATCTCGCCTGACTTACCTTCTTCTCCCCCCCCAGCAAACTCCCCAACATCCCGCGTACAATCTGATTCGTCACCTGGCGAGCGGCGCTTTTGGCCATTGTCTGCACCACACCATCTTTCTTCCCGCCGCGTGGTCCGGTAGTGCCGAACAAAATATCCTTCAATCCACCAAGAATGCCGTCATCCACCGCTACCTCTTTCCCTTTCGCGGGGGGATTATTTTGCTGCTCGGTACTGGCCTGAAAGCCTTTTTGCAACATCTCATAGGCGGATTCCCGGTCCACCTCATCCTCATATTTGCCATACACCGGAGAGTGATTAATCAAGCCATTACGCTCATCTTCCGTCACCGGTCCCATCCGCGAACAAGGCGCAATCACCATCGCCCGTTCCACCACAGAAGGGCTTCCTTTCGCATCCAGAAAAGAGATCAACGCCTCGCCGGTGCCCAGTTTCTGAATCGCCTTTTCGGTATCAAATGCCGGATTGACCCGCATGGTTTGCGCCGCAGCTTTTACCGCTTTCTGATCTTTGGGCGTAAAAGTCCGCAAAGCGTGTTGAACGCGATTACCGAGCTGGCCGAGCACGTTATCCGGAATATCGGACGGATTTTGCGAAACGAACCAGACGCCCACGCCTTTTGAGCGAATAAGCCTTATCACCTGCTCAATCTTATCCAGCAGTACCTGCGGTGCATCGTTAAACAGCAGATGTGCCTCGTCGAAGAAAAACACCAGTTTTGGTTTCTCCAGATCGCCCGCTTCCGGCAATTGTTCATACAACTCCGAGAGCATCCACAACAGGCTGGCGGCATACAGTTTCGGCATCTGATAAAGCTTCTCGGCGCTGAGGATATTGATAACGCCTTTACCGTTGGCATCGGTGCGCATCCAGTCTTTGATATCCAGCATCGGCTCACCAAAGAAGTGTGCTGCGCCTTGCTGTTCCAGCGACAACAGCCCGCGCTGGATGGCACCAACCGATGCGCTACTGATATTTCCGTACTGATTCTGGAAAGATTTGGCGTTATCGCCGATGTATTGGGTAATCGCCCGCAAATCTTTAAAGTCGAGCAGTAACAGCCCCTGATCGTCAGCAATGCGGAAGATGATATTCAGCACGCCAGATTGCACATCGTTGAGATTCAACAGCCGCGCCAGCAACAGCGGCCCCAGATCCGAAACCGTCGCCCGCACCGGATGGCCTTTCTCGCCAAAGATATCCCACACCACCACCGGATTGGCATGCGGTTGCCAGTCATTGACGCCGATATTTTTAAGCCTTGTGAGCAGTTTTTCCGACGCCGTTCCTGCCTGCGCGATACCGGTCAGATCGCCTTTCACATCAGCCATAAACACCGGCACGCCGATTTCCGACAATGACTCTGCCAGTTTTTGCAGCGTAACGGTTTTACCCGTCCCCGTTGCGCCAGTAATCAGCCCGTGACGGTTAGCCATTCCCGGCAGTAAAAACAGTTCTGTGTCCGGCGTGCGGGCAATTAACAGGGGTTCGCTCATGAGATTTCCTCCAGTTCCTGCCTGGAGTATAGGCAACGGCTGTGCACTCTTCACCGCTAAATTCAGCAGATTGCGAGACGCCTTCCAAAGAGATTTAAGTGCCGGGCGACAGCACCCGGCAAAGGGATCAGAAGTCAGCTTTCAGGACTACTCGGTAGCGAGCTTTACCATCGCGTACATGCTGAATGGCGTCGTTAATTTTCGACATCGGGAACAGTTCGGTTGTCGGCGCAACCTTGCTGCGGGCGGCAAAGCGCATCAGCTTTCGCAGCTCATAAGGCGTGCCGGTAGCAGAACCAGAGATGCTGCGGTCGCCCGCAATTAACGTAAAGGCCGGAACAGACAGCGGCGTGAGAACCGCACCGACCGTATGGAAATTACCGCCATAGGTCAGCGCCTCAAAATAAGGCTGCCAGTCGAGGCTGACGTTCACAGTATTGATAATGAGATCAAACTGCCCCGACAGGGCTTTCAGTGCCTGCGGATCGCGGCTATTCACCACTTTATCGGTACCCATCGCCAGTACTTCCTGCTCTTTCGCCGGATTAGAACTAAAGGCCGTCACCTCGCATCCCATTGCGTGCAGAAGTTTTATAGCGATATGCCCCAGCCCGCCAATACCAATTACCCCAACGCGGCTGGTAGCAGTGATATGGTGCATCAACAGTGGTTTAAAGACCGTGATACCGCCGCACAACAGCGGCCCGGCGGACTCGATATCAATATTTTCTGGCAGTGGAATCACCCATTGCCAGTCCGCACGCAACTTCTCGGCAAAGCCACCGCGATTCATAATCGTCGGCACCGCACCTTGCTCGCAGTTGATCTGATTACCGCTAATACAGGCGTCGCAGTGACCACAGCTACGCGCCGTCCAGCCAATCCCGACACGCTGACCGACCTGCAAACCTTTATCCTGCGCGGCGCTCCCGAGTGCCACCACGCGCCCAATCACCTCATGCCCGGCAACCAGCGGATATTGTGAAAATCCCCATTCGTTATCGATCATCGACAGATCGGAATGACAAATCCCGCAGTAATCCACCTGCACTTCAACATCTTGTGGCTTCAGCTCACCGGGATCGTACTCATAAACTTCCAGTTCGCCGCCCGCTTCTTTTGCGGCATAGCTTTTTATCATCGACATTTTTGGGTCCTTCTCTGGTGTTGTTTGGGAAGTGTAGAGCATGGCAGGGCGGGGTGCCTGGAGTGTGACAAAGGTTACATATCGCTGAGTGTAATGCTGAAAATTTCAGCACTTAGCGAGGTGGGTGCAAGCTGGCGCTTGCATGGTGGCGTGCGACAGGTATAATCCACAACGTTTTCCGCATACCTCTTCAGTGCCGAAGTGGCGAAATCGGTAGACGCAGTTGATTCAAAATCAACCGTAGAAATACGTGCCGGTTCGAGTCCGGCCTTCGGCACCATCGGAACATCAATAGACGTCAACGGACGTCTTTTTTTGTGCCTGAAATCCAGTATCCGCAAGGCTTCCCTCGCTTTTCCTTTCAACAGAAGTCAATCTGAGTCAACCCACATCAAGTCGCTTGTGAGTATAAAACCGAGTATATATGCTGGTTCGATAATGCTTGTATACTCACGGCGGCACATGGAAGGAGAACTTTTATGGCTCTGACAGATATCAAAGTGCGTTCTGCAAAACCGCAGGAAAAGGAATACACCCTTGTCGATGGGGATGGCATGTTTTTGCTCATTCACCCTAACGGCTCAAAATACTGGCGGTTCCGCTTTCGCTTTGGTGGTAAGCAGCACCTGATGGCGTTTGGGGTTTATCCTGAAACTTCATTAGCTGATGCTCGTCAAAAGAGGGAAGAGGCCAGAAAGCTTGTTGCTGCAGGTATCGATCCCCGTGAACACAAACGTGCAGTGAAAGAAGAGCAGGCGAAAGAGGCTATTACCTTTGAGTCAGTGGCCAGAGAGTGGCACGCAGCAAATAAAAAATGGTCAGAAGAGCATAGCCGACGGGTGCTGAAGAGCCTGGAAGATAATCTGTTCTCTGCGATTGGCAAGCGTAGTATTGAAGAGCTAAAAACTCGCGACCTGCTTGCACCTATTAAAGTTGTAGAAGCAACAGGCCGCCTTGAAATTGCTTCTCGTCTCCAGCAGCGAACAACCGCCATCATGCGGTATGCCGTCCAAAGTGGCTTGATTGATTACAACCCAGCCCAAGAGATGGCTGGCGCAGTTGCTTCCAGTAACCGTGTCCATCGCCCTGCACTTGAGCTGAAACGCCTACCTGAACTGCTCCGCCGAATTGACGGTTACACGGGACGCCCTTTGACCCGTTTGGCCGTTGAGCTCACCTTGCTAATTTTTATTCGGTCTAGTGAGTTGCGTTTTGCACGCTGGTCAGAGATCGATTTTGAAACAGCAATGTGGACGATACCGGCTGAACGAGAAGTTGTCGAAGGAGTTAAGCACTCTCAACGTGGTTCTAAAATGCGCACACCACATCTGGTGCCGTTATCTCATCAGGCGTTAGTAATCCTTAAACAGGTACACAAACTTAGTGGTGATCGCGACTTTGTTTTCGTTGGCGATCATAACCCTCGTAAACCGATGAGTGAAAACACGGTCAACAAGGCGCTGCGTGTTATGGGTTATGATACAAAGGTTGATGTTTGTGGGCATGGCTTCAGGACGATGGCATGTAGCTCGTTGATTGAGTCAGGGCTGTGGTCCCGGGATGCTGTTGAAAGACAGATGAGCCATATGGAGCGTAACTCAGTACGTGCAGCGTACATTCATAAAGCAGTTCATCTGGATGAACGCAAATTGATGCTGCAATGGTGGGCTGATTTTCTGGATGCGAATCGGGAGAGTGGGATTACGCCGTTTGACTATGCGAAGATTAATCGGGGTAATATTTAGTGTGTATGTTTAATTAAGGTACAACTAATCAACCAGCTCAACTAGCCTCACTTTGGAGGCTGGTTGATAGATTTGGATTTGACCCGCCATCTTTGGAAGTGTTTTGTATCATTGGTATCGCTGTACGAATAGGGAAGGATACTATGTTGAAATCGCTCGTAATGATTGTGTCAAAGGGCCTATAGATATCGTGGGTTAGCTTTTATAGAATAGGCGAATTCTTACTTTAGAGAACATGAAGTTATGAGCGCAATCACATTACGTAAAGCGTTGGGTGTACTTGCGAAGTCATCTTCGTTTTCCGTCACCACCGTGACACACCGTCAGAAGGATGAGTTCGATCAGTTAAAGGAACAACTCTTTGTTAAACAAGAGATTGAAACTGAATTGCAACGCTATCTGGATGTTGCTAAACCCGGTGAAATCATTTTTTTGTGTGGTAGTAGCGGGGACGGAAAGTCCGAAATTTTAACCCGCTGTCAGTCAGATCCGCGTTATCAGCGGCGATTTATTTTCCATCTGGATGCCACTCATAGTTTTGCCCCTCGACAATCAGCTATTGATGCTTTGAATGAGTTATTTGCTAATCATCATCAGCAGTCATCTCCATTGCTCATTGGCATCAATACCGGAATGCTTGCCAACTTTGCCCGAGAAGGTGCTGAATGCCATAAGGTGATCCGATCTGCAATTGACTCATTTTTATCAGGGCAGCAGGATGCAAGCCGTCCTTATCGTAACGAGAATTGTTCTTTTTTTGATTTTGAACACTATCCTAAATTCCAGTTTAACGAAAATAAAAACTATTCATCATTTATTAAAGCCTTATTAGATAACTTAACTCGAGACGATGATAACAATTTATTTCAGTTTATCTTTCGGCGCGATGAGTTAATTAATCCAGATCTAAAAGAGGTCGCAAATTTTAAATTGCTTTGCATGCCTGGTGTGCAGAATGTATTAATTACGCAGCTCTTTAAAGCGCGGTTGATTAAAGACCAGTTTGTCACGACCCGAACGCTGCTGGACTTTCTGCATCATCTGTTGATGGGGCCTGGCTACTTATTTGATAATCTCTTCATCGGTGCAGAAAATGATCTGATTAAAAAAGTTTCCGATTTTGATCCCGCCAGATTGCACACCTATGAACTTGATCAGTTTGTTTTGCGCTATGAACTGGGACTGGTTGACGCTGATCTCGATGATTTTTTAGCCGCACTTGAGCCGTTGCACATTAAGTTTGATCGCCAGAGCGTTAAGCCCGGTGACGCAACCTCCTTGATCCGGCTTTTCTGGCTGTTGCAGCACGAGTCGTTGGGTAATGATTATCATCGGAGATTTTCCGCGTTCTTTAACGAATCGTTGTTTGAACGTTACTCAGAAATCTGGCATTTGCATAGAAATTACACAGCAGATCCGGAGCAAAAAAGAGCACTGAATCGCTTCTATGCTTTTGAGCTTATCGCGGGTATCCAGCGCTATGCTAACCGCAAAGCACCTGAATTAAGTATGCAAAAAGAAGAGTTCTTTTTGGGTGAGTTTGGTGGGGTAAAAATAACCGCACCGGTAGAGGTGAAGCCTGATTGGGATGCTATCCGTAATAAACATACGGCTCATCCAACTGGCTTCGATGTCTATTTAAAGGTGGGGCGAAACCCACTGCCGCATATCCATATCGGGCTTAATTTGTTCGAATTACTGGACAAGTTGAATAATGGCTATCGTCCGAATAAATACGATAAAAATGCCATCGTGTTACTGGATGAAATTGTTGAGTTGATCGCGGAGCAGGCTAAATCCAGCAGCGAAATCAAATTTTATGATGGCAGACAACGGGTTTATCGTGCAAAGGCGGATGACGATATGATCACTATTAGCGGTATGGAGGGTTAGCAGAATGTACCCTATCGCAAACGAGTTAAAAGTGGGTAACAATCAACTGGATAGTTACCTGCCTGTGCGCAATAAAAATAACGATATTAGCTGGCAATTCGTCACCGGTCTGGTCCTTAGCTACGCCCTGAAACGCAAAATCGAAGCTTACGATCCCGAACAATTCCGTGAAGATTGTAAAATACATCTGCAGGAGCTGCTTGATGAGCCTGCATTCTGGTCCGTGCTGGAACGAATGTATTTTTCCAGTCAGGATATTTTCCGTGTCTCCCCACTTTTTTTACTGTTCCATGCCCAGTTTAATGGTGAAAAAATAAGTGCCGGTTCAACGGCAGATAAACGACTTGGCACGCTATTTGCCAATTTGATGGGAGATTTCAGCCTCCGTTATCCCATACAGGACAGACTGAACTTCATCGAGCAGCAAATGCTGAATAAGCTTAATGAAAAAATAAAGCTGTTGGGGAAAGGACCGTTTGCCGAAGAGCAACCGTATCTCCCGTATATGGTAACGTGTTTTCAGTCTGATCTGGCATTTCTGGCAGAACATCCGCAGTACCTTTTACAGGAATTGACCAACACCCTACGTTTGTACGCTTTTAGCTGGTGCGCTCAATTGGCTCTCAATCTGGACAACTGGCAGGATGGCGAACCACAAAGCAAATCATTGTTTTTTATTCTTGATAGCGAAAAAGCCAGCTCCGAACGGGAAAAGGTGAAACGTTATGGTTATAAGCTGTTCGCTAGCCAGAGCGAAAAACTGTTCCCGGTTCTCTCTGCACTTGAGGTTTTGCAGTGGGGAAAAGGACAGAAAAAGCGTCCGTTATGGCAGATTTATCAAGATACTCTGAATGATTCAGACTCATCTGCCCGAGTACTTAATGACCTTAACGTTTATTTGCAGGATTTTATTGTGGATCGAGGCCTCCCGCTTCGTGAACGCGCAACAAACCTGGAAAATGCCTTCAAACAGCTCTTAGCCGTTGCCGTAGAGCAGTTTCAGGGTAAAAAAACTGACCGCGCCACGGTCAATCGTAAATACGTTAACGAGTTGGAAAACCAGATTTGCACTGACTTCATTCAGGTCCGTGGTCGGGCAGGAAAAGTGCTGGTGCTGAATCAGGATCGTCTTCTGTTACTGACCAATCTCACTGTGGGCAAAAATGACAAACTCCGCCTGCATGAACTGCTGCGTGGTTTTGAACAGCGCGGTTTTTATCTTGACAACCAGTCGGCGCAAACGCTGGTGGCGTTTTATGAACGCATGGGAAATGTAGAGCGAATGAGTGATAGTGGAGACGCCGTGTATGTCCGTAAAACAGTATGAAACCTATCTGGCAGAAACCTTTATTGAATGGGTAGGTGGCATCATTCAGCCTGGCGAGCGCTACCAGTTCAAATCTCCCGATCCCGATAATGCCCTAAAACTCTGGGAAGCATTCGTCTCTCTGGCGAACGGCAATCGGCTGGAAATTGCGTCAGGGCAATATATTGATTGCCTCCCCTGCAATGGTGTTCAGCTTATTCCTGTACTGCATGGTGCTGAGGCTCCAGCATTCACAGAAAACTACATTTCTCATTTGCGCGATGAAGTTGCAGGGCGCAGCGGCATTTTTGCCCAAACAGCGCTGTTGATTATTCACAACAGTATGCTCGATACCCTGATTAACAGCACGAAAGACGTGGCGGCACCGGATGCTATCTGGTACCCACAAACTTTCAGTCATCAACTGGAAAAGCTCATTACCACTGATAGTAACCGTTCGGAATTGTCCCGTTGTTTGCTGGAGGATCAACTGGCGATGGTACTGGATGAAGGCGCGACGGTATTTGGTTTTTCGTCGCTGTATCGCTTGCTGGATGATGGCAATCTGGATTTCTCCGAGCTTCATCTGTTTAAAGATGATGAACTACTGAACTATACCCAGAAGCAGCTACGCACCAGACTGAATGAAAACCGGAAATTATATCGCCAGATAGAAGATAGTGTTGAACGCTACAGTGGACAGCTGGAGAATGTGCTGCCTGAGTTTAGTTCAAAATTCATTCAGGAGCATTTTTACGATAAAGATGACTGGCGTGAGCTCGATTTCTCCGACTACAGGAAAGAGAAAGAACAGAATAGTGAACAAAAACTGGTGCTGGAAAACGTCTCCGTCGAAAACGGCGAGGTTTGGCAACGGGCGAAAAGCGCCAGTAAGGCAGGCAAACGAGACATCAGCCTGCTGGTGCAGGTGCAGCCAGGGCAATCAAAGGCTGAGCTGGAATTCAGTTTCCAAGGTAATGATCTTCAGGATAACCAGATAAAGATTGCCCATAATCGTCAGTTAAAGAATGCATCTTTCTGGCGCACCAGCCGGGCGGGCGGCAAGACTTCCCGCATTATGGCGTCGGTGCCTTTTGACGGGTATCCCTGCTTCTTTAGTCTCGAACTGACCAACCGCAATAATTCAGCCGAAGAGTATAAATTTCGCCTGTTGTTGGTCGAACAAGGACAATTCTGGCTAAACGATATTCAGCACTGCTACCGCGTTGAGCCAGGTAAAGATCAAATAACCCTGCAACTGGAAGATAACACGCTGCGTATTGCCGAGTCTGGCAACCTTACCTGTACGTTGGATGACGAGAGCGAAGACATCGACTGCCAGCATTATGCTCTGGTGAATTTTGAGACGCTGGCAAATCAAAGTGACCTGGTTCAGTTTGCGCTCGTTTCCGGTGATTCCCGTCTGTCGTTTAACATCGAGGGGCCGGGAGCAGAAGAAGGGCTAACGTTGCCGTTGCTTTTTGACCAAAGTCGTTTCAATAAGTTGTTCAAAGAAGAGGGTAATGCAACCTGGAACCGACTAAAAGGGCGCATCATACTCGATAATACTGAACACAAGGTCGTCGGTGTACGCCAGCAGTTGTTGATACTGGAAGCCTCATTAATTGAACAACGTCTGCTAGGTACGGGAAGTGACGATAGTGAGTTTGCGCTGGATGAACTTCTTGCCAGCTACCCCGATCTCCATAACGCCTATGAGCAGTTATTTGCCTACTATCATCGTCGTAACACCCTACCGAGTCTGGTGTCGTGGTCAGCAGAATATCGCACACTGGTCAGCTACATTGTTACTACGTTTGAACAGTCACTCCAGCAAATCGGCCTGAGCAGAGCGCTGACAGCGCAGGAGAAACGTCTTCTCCATCTGGGGATCTGCCGCAATGATAGCCATGAGCGTCTCTCACCACTGCACCCATTAGTGCTGGCCTACCATCTACAACTGGCAGAAGCTATCGTTGCGGAGTCGGAACAGAACGATTCGGCTTCATTTGCCACACTACCGCCGATCACTCTTGATCGCCTGATGGTTTCCGGATTAATGCCGTTTGTTTACCACAGTGAGCATGAATACGCGCAACTACAGCCGGTGGAAGAAAACCGCTTCTGGATTGACGCAGTTCCCCAGCGGCAGGTCAGCCATGACTACGTTAAACGTCTGGTAAAAGACAAACTCAATGAGTTCACGGACGCTTACGCCCGGTTGTTCCAGAGCGCTGAAAACAGTGCGTTGATTATCAATGCCATTAATCAAGGGAATGCCAAAGAACTGTTTCTGGGATTAGTAGAATATTTTAAGCAAGAAAAAGAGCACGCTATTTCGGTGCATGTGAACTGTTACGATGAACGTTTGCTACCCAATATGTTCGATCACTTTGCCGAAAGTGGTAGCTATGAGCAGCTTAAAAACGATCTCGATCTGAACAGCGGCGTATGGCGGGCAGAAGCCGATATGCTGATTGACCTGCTGCGTAGCCGGTTAACGTTCAGCAAGTTTGTCCTGCCGTCAGAAAGCGACAAGCTGGCCTATGCGCATCTGGCATTTTTCACCAATACAGCACCTGTGGATTGCCGCCAGATCCGCATTGAAGATGCATCCAGCGGGGTATTGTGTCATGGGTTGATCGCTGGGGAAGGTGCCGAAACGCAGGGGGATGCTTACTTTACCGCCTTTGGACTGCGAGATGTGGATACTGAGCCTTATTGCGCCCTGCGTCTTGCCAGACTAATCGGCTGCCTGTGGCAACCCGCACGTCAAAGCAACAGCCAGTATCATGGACAAGGGATCGGCCTGGCCGTGAGCGGTAATTTTAAACAGCTGCTCAATTACTCCTACAACAGTGCGCTCTGGACCACCATCATTGATCCAAAAGTCACCCTCGACTTTTTCACCAGTCAGAAAGATGTGGTGCTTATCCACTATTCTGACCAGTACACCAGTTGCGCAGGCTACGATGCCGTCACCGTCACGAAGCAGGTTGATTTGTTCCTGCGGTTGCTCCAGACAGGAAGCCAGTCAGGGCAACCTGCTGTTGATAGTCAGCATTTGCTGGCTGAATTTAATGCCTTTAACGGTGAATGGCTGCTGAAAATGCTGCGCTCCAGTGAAAGGGAGCGTAAAGAGAAACACGGCATTATAGGCGCGTATAAATTTGTGCAATCCATGTTGCACCAGTCCGATATTTGCTGGATTCCGCTATCGGTGGCCGAAATGATCCGCGTGTCCGGCAATGTCGGGCTGAAAATGAAAGAAAGTGATTTATCGAGAAATTTACAGGGGTATCGTAAAGGTGCGATCTCTGATGATGTGCTCTTTGTGGGATTCAAAGAAGACCGCCTCTATCTGTTGCCGCTGGAAGTTAAAACCGGGGCGCGACCTGACTACAGCTATGCAGGCCAACAGGCTCGTGAGCTGAAACGTTATTTACAGCAGGATATTCTGGAACCACAAACGCTGGCATCACAGCTGTACCGAGCACTCTTTATTCGTCAGGTACTGATGCAGGTGGAGAAACTGCGCCTGTATGGTGTGCTGGACAGCGACAAACTGGCTCCCTTGCTGGAACGACGCGAATGGTGGTTAACGGGCGACTATCAGTTAGGTGAGTTGACCGACTATGCGGACGGCTTCGTTGTGGCGCATGTGGACAGCGCAACCTGCTTCGATCTCTCTTATAAAGAGACAGCGGAGAATATTTTACAGATCGAAATCCCTTATTCACTGCTGCCTTCGCTGATTGCTGCGCAGGGGGATGAACCACCGCTGGCGGAACGTTACCGGGTGCCGGAAAAATACCTGCTTAAGCCAGAGTGTGATGCCAGTCCTTCACAACCCGAAGTTGTGGTAAAAGTCACAACGCCGACCACTGCACAGTCCATTTCGGAACCAGAGTCGTTACAGCCTGCTGTACCGGTGGCGACTTCTGATATTAGCGATACTCCATTACAGATCCTGTTTGGTCATGATGCTGCGCGCCAGAGCCCGTTACATTGGGAGCCAACCAACACAGCGAAGTTCATGAATACCAATACCGGCATTATTGGCACGATGGGCACCGGTAAAACCCAGTTTACTAAATCGCTGGTCACACAGTTGATGCGTAATCAGTCCTGTAACGTTGATGGTAAACCTATCGGTTTGCTGATCTTCGACTACAAATCAGACTATGTGGATGAGGCTTTTCTTGATGCTACGGGCGCGAAAAAGTACAAGTTATTTAAGCTGCCTTATAACCCCTTATCTCTGTTTGGCGACACGCCAATGCTACCAATCCACACCGCTGGTGGACTATCGGAAACGATGGCGAAAGCCTATGGGCTGGGCCATAAACAGCAGCTCAAATTAGAAAATCTGATTTTAGAATGCTACGAAGCGGCAGGTATTTCGCCGGAAGATCCGGCAACATGGTCACGGACTGCGCCGACGATTGAAGATGTATGGCAGCGCTTCCTCGATCAGGAGAAGGTCGAAGAAGATTCGCTTTACGCAGCACTTTCTAAACTGGCGCGTTACAAGATATTCGAAACTATCCCGGAGAAGATGACCAGCTTGTACGAATTGATTGACGGCGTCACTGTGATTGAACTGGCTGGCTACCCGCCAGAAGTGCAAAACCTGGTGGTTGCGCTCACGCTGGATCTGTTTTACGCGCAGATGCAAAAGCGCGGTAAACCGGTGGTGCGGGGGGATTATCGTCAGCTCACCAAAATGATTCTGGTGGACGAAGCCGATAATTTTATGCGCCAGGATTTTTCCAGTCTGCGTAAGATCCTAAAAGAAGGCCGTGAGTATGGCGTTGGTGCGATCCTGTCAACGCAGGAGATTACTCACTTTAAAACCGGGGAAAATAATTATGCCTCTTATATTTTAACGTGGGTAATCCATCGTGTGTCTGAGATTAGGAATGCGGATATTAAGGCGGTATTTAACGTCGATGATAAAGGTGAGCAGGAGTCTTTGATGGGACAGATTCGACAGCTTGAGAAGCATTTTAGTCTGTATGTGGATGGGGATAAACGTGTCAAGAAGATGCGTGACCGGGCTTTTTGGGAGCTATAAATGACAATTGTTGATTCAATAAAATGTGCGCTTAGTTCTCTTGGTAAACCATCGACATCTGCCGAAATTTACCAAGAAATTATGGATAATAACTTATACGAATTCGGGGCTAAAAACCCACAATCCTTGGTTAGAGGTAAATTGAGAACTCACACTTTAGGATTAAATTTTCCTAGTGCGAGCCCAAATAAATTTTTCAAAATCCATTCTGGAGAGGGGAAAAATACGCGGTATGTGAATTTAGAGAGTGCTGTTGTCGAAACTGTAGTTATTCCTGAAGTCACAACTAAAAAGCAAAGTATAGCGAACACAATACTTCTTTTTTTTAAGAACAGAAGGGATAGAATTATTGAAAATAAGGATGCTCATGTAGTTACGCTGCATGAGTGTTGGTGGATGCTTTTTGGCTCTTTTATTCCAATAATTATGGACTCTCTATTTAGAGTATGGTGTTTGAAACTTTCAATATGGGAAGCATTATCACAAAACATAAAAGGTGGGGAAGTCTTTTTATTTACTTCTGCACTGATAACTCCTTTTTTTTATTTTTTGGTTAAAAATTTATCAAGTAATAATAAAGAAGGGGAAGAGTTACCTTATATTGGCTGGGTGTTTACCTTGACTATATTATCATGGTTGTTTGGTTTGGCTGCATTCATATATTATAGGACGGGTTCTATTCTTGCAGGAGAAAGTGATTCTGTTTTATTGCGGAATTTATTTTCTGCTGAGCTTGGTGGTTGGGCATGGTTGATATATATTGTATCCCTTCTCATATGGTATTATTCAGCATATATGAATAACAAATCGGCAAAGACGTACTACAAGATAAGACGTAACCAAATTGAGAAGTTGTCTGCAGCTTATGGCGAGGTTAGAGGATAATATAATGAAATCGATAAAAATAAAAGCATTAAAAGTATCTCAGCCAATAGGTGATTTTTATTGTGGGAAGATTAAAGCTAGGGATTTAGTAAAGATAACCTATTCGGATGTTAGGCGAATGTCTAACTTAGAAAATCGTGAGCTTGATGACTATATAGGGATTCAACGCCCTCTTATAGAATCTAGAGTGAAAGCTATTCGTAGCTTTATCTCAGGTGTTGACTCATCTTTTCCGAATTCAATAATTATCGCAATGAATTCAGAAAACGTTAATTGGGATGAGAATGATGATTATTTTACTATCACGCCTAATGAAGATGGTGATTTCAACAAGCTTGCTAAAATTTTAGATGGTCAGCATCGCATTGCTGGTTTTGATGAAAATAATGTCAGATTTATAAATGAAGTTGGCGATGAGTTAGATTTTGAACTATTAGTGACAATATTTATTGATGCTGATATATCAACGCAGGCTAATGTTTTTTCTACAGTGAATTTGGCACAGACAAAAGTCAATAAAAGTTTAGTCTATGATTTGGAATCATTAGCGTACTCAAGAAGCCCTGAAAAAACATGTCATGACATTGCTGTTCTTTTAAATAAAGAAAAAAAAGGTCCATTCGAAAAAAGAATAAAAAGGTTGGGTGTGGCAACTCCTGACGTATTAAATGAGACATTAACACAGGCAGCTTTTGTTGAAAATCTCCTAAAACTTTTAACCTCTGATGCTAAATCTGATAGAAATTATTTTCTGGCGAAAGAAAAAGGAGGAAAATTAGCTAAGGAGTATAGATTAGAACGCGTTGATGAAAAAAATCTTATTAAATATCCATTGCGTCAAAGTTTTATAACGGAACAAGATTCTGTTATAGCTGCAAATGTTTCTAATTTTTTTAGTGCAGTGATGTTCCTTTGGCCAAACGCATGGGCTAAATCAAATAAAACATCATCTTTAAATAAAACTATTGGACTAATTGCTCTCTTTAGAGTTTTAAAAGATATACTTTCGTATATGAATGAACGATATGGTTTAAATCCCTCGAGAGTATTATCGGTTGACGATTATCAAGAAATCCTTGACGGTGGTGTTCTTGAGGAAAATGAATTCATGCAATTAGATGCCGTGTCAAAAAGTTCGAAAATAATTTATGACATGATTTGTGAAAATTTAGCTCTGTATGAAGATGATGATTCTTAATTATTTTCATTGAGATATTTAATAAGTATCGATTGCTCAATTGAGCAATCGATACTTTCATTTCAATATCGTATTATTGAATGTTATTTATTAATTGTAATAAACTCCGATGATTCCTCAATGCAGCAATCCCATCCTCAACGTGTGCCGCCCACGCCTTAATCATCGCCTTCTGCTCTAGTTGCGGATAAAGCATCTTTAACACCAATTCCGTAGCTTGCAGCGTTTCCCCAAGCCACGTAATTTTATCCAGCACCAGCGTACCATCCAGCTTCTTACTATCTCTCTCCGGCGAATAGCGAAACTCACTCTCCACCGAGCGGAAAAATGCCAGCCGGGCAGCAACATTGGGTGTAATCCCAGTATATCCTTTTAACTTTTTAAGCTGATCTTCAGTCTGACGGCTAAGCGCCATTCGATTTGGGAGCATCAGATGGCCTCCTTAGTTAATTCCCAGAAATAACCAGGTTTCAGCGTAGATGATTTAGTATGCGCATTAAACACAATCTCATAAGCATGAGAGATATCATCACGCAACTGATCGACAAAATAACGCTCATCGACTTCCGTATCAGTGGATAATAATACAACCTGATGACTGGCTTCCGGGAAGTAGTGGTTAATCAATTTATCCCGATGCTGAGAGTCCAGACGTCCCAGTGGCGTATCAATGATCACTGGTAAATCTCGGCCAGAGGTTTTCGCCAGCGCCTCAAGAATAGCAATTGCATAAATCTGTTTTTCACCAGCAGAAAGTAACTTACGGTTAATTACTGATCCATTCTCATCAATTAATTCAACATCAAACGTTTGAGGGTTGATATGCGCACTAAGTTGTAAATCCTCTTTGCGAGCCAACTTACGGTAAGCAAGTTCAAAGTTTGTAGACAGCGTTTTAACTCGAGCCTGGGTTAATACATCACTGTAGCGATCGAGTAAGTTTATCGTTTCCTGAGCATTCTTAAACGCACTACTATAACTGTACTGATAACGAGCGGCATCATGCGCTTTTTGAATCTGGCGAACACAATCCAGTTGCTGCTGTTTCGTGCGTTTAGCATCTTCCAGCAATGACCGATATTTCTGCAATTGGGCTTCGCGCTGCCTATCCAGGTCACGTAATTTCTCAAAGAGATCCATCAGCTGATCATCTTCAGGAGCACGGGCAATATTAGCAGCCGCTTGTTCTAACTGTTGTTCAATCTCAGATAACTGTGTGCGATAAAGCTCAAAACGCTGCCATGCTCTTTTACTATCTATCTCAATAGACTGTTGAAGCATACCAGCTTCACGCTCAGAGATGTCAAAGAGCAAATCACCTTTTGGTTTCGTTGCCATATAATCTTTTAGATTATCGGTAATCGCTTCAGCTGCTATTTTGCCAGTCCCCGCAGAACGAAATGCAATATCATTTCTGAGTTGCGTTAAAAACTGGCTCAGCTCTTTTTCAAAGCTTTTTGCCTGTTTAATCTGCGTTTCATCAGCAATTTGTTGCAGCAAACGAGACAAAATAGTGGGCGCAAGCGCATAAGGTAGCGAGCCATCGCATTCTTGTCTCAGTGCTTTTTCCAGATGTTCTTTATCTTTTAGCAGCGTTTCGACTTTCTGTTTTTCCTGCGCTTTAGTCTGGGCAAAAGCGCCCCCCTGAGCATTTAGCAAGCCTTCATAACGGGTTATATCTTTAGACAGGAACTCAATCCGCGATTTGGCAAAATCGGCGCTTTCCAGCAGTGCTTCTGTCTGGCAGGCTAATTCTTTACTCTGTTTTTCAAGCTCTGTAATCTGTTGTTGCTGAGAACTTGCTAGCTGGCTGGATTGCTGACGCTTAACAAAAATCATTAAATCGTTACGCAGTTTAGAGATGAGATCCAGCCCCAATAAGCGTCGTACGGCAGTACGTAAAATATTACCGGATTCGTCCTCAGCAAGTTCTGCAATTTTCTCGCCATCGAAAAAGAACAAATCAGCAATGCCATGCGGAATTAACTCATTTAGAAATCCCTGGCACTGATCGTAATCCAGCTCACTGAGTGGCTGCCCATCCTGTTGCAGAGAAAGGCGGTCCCTCTTCCCCTTTTTCCAGGTTCGCGTAACGGTAAATTCGGCCTCATGACCGCCTTTATTATAGGTAAACGTCAGTTCTACAGATGCTTCTTCCGGCTGCTCAATATAGTACGCGCCGTTATGAATCAATGCGCTGAGTTGTTCGATATACTCTTGCTGTTGAGTCGCTAGCCCAAACGCCAATCGTCCATACAACGCTATGCGGATCGCCGATAGGATAGACGTTTTCCCTGCGCCGTTTAAACCACCAAACAGCACAATAGGTCGTGGATTCAAATCGTGCGGACGCTTTCTGGGTGCCAGATCAATGGTATGTGTACCGTTAAATACCCGAAAATTATGTAATACCAGCTGTTTAATGAGCACGTTATTTATCCTCCCCAATCAGTAACGAGGATTCACTGGCATCAACAATTCTGCGCTGTAAAACCTGAAGTTCAGCTTCCAGTTTTGTAAGTTCTTCCTGATGAATATCCCGTTCAACTCGTTTTTGCAGAGTGACTTGTTGTTGTTCAATTTCTTCGAGAGTGCCCCAGTCCTGCTTTAAAATCGTGCCAAGTTTGTCAAAAATGCCCTGACGACGGCTTAACCCTTCCATTGAAACTTCCAGCTCAATGAGTTTCATCACCATTTCAGGCACAACGTCAAATCCCTGTGCTATCTGCACCAACAGATCTGCATCGCTGGCATCAAAGCGTGACTGATCGTCCACCACCCAGTCTAAATCCTGCTGATACACTTCGCGGTAAATACCCGGTAGCGTGTCATACCAGTCTGGTTCATTAGGATCTTTCAACCACTCCTGACGAATCGCATGTAGCTCTGGTTTGGTAATTAACGTAATGGTATGGCCCTGAGCATTTAAATCGCGCTCAATCTCCAGCAATTCTTTGAGCCATTGCTGACGATATTTTAGCCAGTAAGGACCAGGAACATGCTTACGCTCAGCCCCCGGCTCATCACTTTCTTTAGCGTACTGATAGCTCACCTTCCCGGTGCGACGCTTATAGTTTCGAAACGTGTCTTTATTCACCGGATCAGTGGTAAACGCCAGCAGATCACGATATTTCAGCAACGGAGACATCCATTCTTCACCGTTTTTGATCAGGCTTTCCATCGCCTTATCTTTAGTGACAACGGTACAAGTCCAACAGCCAAAACGCGAGTTGCCGCAGGAAGGGGTACTATCATCAATTACCAGCGGGCATTCACCCTGTGCGGAAGAATCCATATATAACGTCCACAGTGGACGGTTGTTTCCACCCCACGGGCTTTCCCACTCGTCGATATCTTCGGGAGCATATCGGAATGCACCGCGTAATAGTTTCCAGACGTCTTCCACATCCCAAGTATCAATGGGGGTATAGATAAATGCATTTGCCAGCGTGGTGTGTCGGGCCAAGCGGGAGCCATCAATCTTGTGCTTTGCGATCACCTGCGCACGAGAAGCACTTTCGCTACTGCGCGAACCCAGTACGACGATAACTTCATCAAACTGGCTGACCTTATCTTTAATAAAGTCACTCACCGGATTGATTTTCATGCGCTCGGTGCACCAACGGAAACTCCGGGTTGGAGCCGGATAACCTTTCCCCAGCAAATTGACCCAGAAGGTTTCATTCGTTTTAGGTGTTACTGCGTGTTGAGTGATCGGCAAGCCGTTACGCTTCGCCCCCGCCTCAATCTGCAACATCGTTTTCTTAATCAGATCCACGACTACCGGCGTTTCGACCAGCGTATCGGACGACACCACAAAAACATCTTTGCTGCGCATTTCCGGGGGCAGGCCGAGCAAGGCCAGATACACCAGCGTGATCACAGCGGAAGAATCTTTCCCACCGCTGTAGCCAATCACCCACGGACGTTTATCCGCACAATAAATTCGTTGAACCTCAGCAACATATTCGGCCAGAGGACGTCCGGCGAACTGTTCCTGATTAATAAAATCTTCGTATTCGGCCAAATCATAGGCCTGAACTAATTTACTCATGAGACAACCATTTGAGCTTCAAGCTCCTGTTCTTCAGGAGTGAGGGGAATTGAGAGTGCGGTTTTTAGCGCATTGCAGGTTAACTGGATCGCGGTACTGGTTTTACTCAACTTCCCATGCTGCATCGCTCGCTTGATGAGGTCCGGATTGTTTCTACGCCAGTTAAATGTTTTGAGTGCAGCGATTTTCTCCGGCCATTGCTCAGGATAATCCGTCAGCAGGGTATATCCTAGTTGCCCAAGTGCCTGCAATCCAATGCCATGAGCGTGAACATAATCTTGTCGCAATTGAACCGGTGAAACTTCCTTTTTAGCCGCTAATTGCCAATCAGGCATTACACTAAAAATAGCCTGCCAATATTGGGTAGCAATGTGGGTGCATTCCTCAAAGTTATCCTCTTTGGGATCTTTGCCCAACAATGCGCGGGTAGCCTGCTTGATGCTGCTCAACGTAAATAGCTTATTCGACCTCTGGCTAATGCCAGATTTTTCCAGTTCCGTCATCCCAACAAACGGCTCTACTGACATTGCCAGATAACGCGCCAGATTCGAACAGGCATCGCGATGATCGTATAGCGACGCCAGCGATGGGCTGGGGCGAATGGCGTATTTATTCAGATCGGCGAACATCTGCTGGCTACGCTTTAAGCCTTCATCGACAAAGAACAACACCGGGATATTATCCTGGCCCAGCTCCGGACGAGCGTCTAAAGCGTCTTCAATCGCTTTACGGCGATGTTGTCCATCATTGATTAGAATTTGCGCATCCATTGGTACGCACAACGTCCCCAGATTGTTAGAACCTGGAAACTCATCAAATTGAACGTCTACGGCAATGGAAGCCGTCAGAGCTGAAAACACATAATCTTTAGGGTTTTCCAACAAATAACGTACCATCTCGGGAATGCGCGATTTATTTAGCGTGCGCTGTGCGCGTAATTCCGGTGGCACATCATTTTCATCAAAACTGAATATTTTCGGGATGATACGCATCGGGCATGTGGCGATATAGAAAGGGCGACCAGCCTGAATGCCACGTATAGCCGGAAACGAGTAGCAGTAATCTGCATCAACACTAGCCATGCTGTAATCCATAAAAGCATAAGGTGAATTTTGTTACGTTATATTTTACGTAACACTGGCTAGAAATTACAGCTTTTTCACGTAATAAATTGCGTACCACCTTTCAATATACCCGCAATTTTGCTCTATAACCCAGAGCAACCGTGCAGACATGCTCTGTACTTCTGTAGAGCGCTAACGCATAAGCTTTAGCGAAGCTGCTCATGCGATCACAGACTATATCATCGGGTATTACAGCTCGCTAAGACCGCATGACAATAACGGCGGGTTGCCCCCAAACGAATCGGAACACCGCTACTGGAAAAACTCTAAATCGGTGGCCAGTTTAAGTTGACCACTTCAGATGGGCTGTTGGCCCTCGAATCTACTTGTCTATTAGCATCGGCATGACAAATACCATGCACCCTTCTAACAAAAGACATAAGAAAAATACATATGTATAAAGTGAGTGTAATTTATTCTGTCACTTCAATATTTCCTTTCGCCTAAGATTGCCCGCAATTATTCCCCATGCAGTACGATTGTTTTGGTTTAAATTATTTAATTATATGCAAATTATTGGCGTCCGCCCATGCTGGTTCCTGTAAAGAACATGACTCCATACGACATCATTTCTAATTTTCTCCAGTTCAAAAAATCTACATACGTCACAAATGATTTTACATTTGATAATGTATAGTTGTCACATGACAAGTTGATTATCATTCTGTGTAGACAAGGAGAACTGTTATGACGGATTCAATTCCATCAGGTTACAAGCCGCTGACATGTGACACGCTGCCGGGTTATCTCTCGTCCAGACTGACCCCTTCATGCGAACCGGGAGGGTTACCTGAAGAGTGGAAAGTTTCAGAAGTGGGGGACGGAAACCTGAACATGGTGTTTATCGTTGAGGGGACACATAAAACCATCATTGTAAAACAAGCTCTGCCCTGGCTTCGCGCAGGGGGCGAAGGATGGCCTTTATCTCTGAGCCGTGCGGGCTTTGAGTACAACGTCTTATGTCAGGAAGCCAAGTACGCGGGTCACACACTGATTCCGCAGGTCTATTTTTACGACCCGGAAATGGCGCTGTTTGCCATGGAGTATCTGACTCCTCACGTAATTCTGCGTAAGGAACTGATTAACGGTAAAAAATTCCCTAAGCTAGCTGAAGATATCGGCAGATTTTTAGCACAAACTCTCTTCAATACGTCTGACATTGGCATGTCAGCAGAACAGAAAAAAGCGCTTACTGCCGAGTTCGCGTTGAATCATGAGCTGTGCAAAATTACGGAAGATCTGATCTTCACAGAGCCCTATTACAACGCTGAACGGAATAACTGGACTTCTCCTGAGCTGGACGATGCCGTCCATAAGGCCTGGGCTGATGTAGAGATGATCCAGGTTGCCATGCGTTATAAGTACAAATTTATGACAGAAGCGCAGGCATTGTTACATGGCGACCTTCATTCAGGCTCAATCATGGTGACCGACACGGATACCAAAGTGATTGATCCGGAGTTCGGTTTCATGGGGCCAATGGCGTTTGATATCGGCAACTATATTGGCAACCTCCTGCTGGCGTTCTTCTCACGCCCTGGGTGGGATGCGAATGAGCAACGTCGCGCTGACTATCAGGAATGGCTGCTTCAGCAGATTGTCCAAACCTGGTCCGTTTTCACCCGGGAGTTCCGTCAACTCTGGGACAACAAAACACAGGGCGACGCGTGGCCGACAGAAATGTATCAACAGAACAGGGCCGCTCTTGAGGACGCACAGGATCAGTTTTTTGCCACGCTGCTTGAAGATTCCCTGGTGAATGCCGGCATGGAAATGAATCGCCGGATCATTGGTTTTGCTGGCGTTGCCGAGCTGAAACAGATTGAAAATACAGAGCTTCGCGCAGAATGTGAACGACGTGCATTGACCATGGCGCGCGATCTTATCGTCAATGCCCGCCAGTTTAAAAATATGGATTCCGTCATCCAGTCTGCGAAGGTTAAGTAAGAGGTCATTATGAATATTAAAGGTAAACACTACCGTACGGTCTGGGTTTCCGGGGATGGAAAAGCGGTAGAAATCATCGATCAGACTAAGTTGCCTTTTAAGTTCGAGGTGGTGGCGCTTACCTCTGCGGAAATGGCCGCTACGGCTATTCAGGAGATGTGGGTTCGTGGCGCTCCGCTTATTGGTGTCGTTGCAGCCTATGGTATCGCGCTGGGAATGAATCACGATGCCAGTGACATGGGTCTGCAGCGTTACTATGACCTTCTTATCAAAACTCGACCAACGGCAATTAACCTCAAATGGGCTCTCGACAGGATGATAGCCACACTGAAGGATCTCTGTGTATCAGAGCGCAAGGATGTGGCTTGGGCGCTGGCGGCAGAAATTGCCGAGGAAGATGTCGCGTTGTGTGAACAAATTGGATTACATGGTGCAGAAGTCATCAGCGAAATAGCCCAGAAAAAACCGGCCGGGAGTGTGGTCAATATCCTGACACATTGTAACGCAGGCTGGCTGGCGACTGTAGACTGGGGAACAGCGCTTTCTCCCATCTACAAAGCGCATGAAAACGGAATCCCTGTTCACGTCTGGGTGGACGAAACGCGGCCACGTAATCAGGGCGGACTCACGGCATTTGAACTGGGCTCACACGGTATTCCTCACACCCTGATCGCCGACAACGCGGGTGGCCACCTGATGCAACACGGTGACGTTGATCTCTGCATTGTTGGGACCGATCGAACCACGGCCAGAGGGGATGTCTGTAATAAAATTGGTACCTATCTTAAGGCGCTGGCGGCCCATGATAACCATGTTCCCTTCTACGTCGCGTTACCTTCTCCCACTATTGACTGGACTATCGAGGACGGAAAAAGCATTCCGATTGAGCAACGTGACGGAAAAGAGCAGTCCCATGTCTATGGGATAAACCCTCAGGGAGAATTGAGCTGGGTCAATACCGCCCCTGAAGGAACCTGTTGTGGGAACTACGCTTTCGACGTCACGCCTGCCCGATACATTACCGGCCTCATTACTGAGCGCGGAGTCTGTGCTGCCAGTAAGTCAGCGCTGGCGGATATGTTTGCTGACCTGAAGAGTAAAGCACTCCAGGATGAGCAGCATTAAAACGACGACCACTGCTGTTAAGGAGCAGGAATGGAAAGGATTAAGTTAGCAGAAAATATCATTTCCACTTGTCGGGAAATGAATGCGTCAGGTCTTAATCAAGGAACATCAGGTAATGTGAGTGCCAGGTATACCGGTGGCATGTTGATTACGCCGAGTGGGATCGCTTATTCAAAGATGACGCCGGACATGATTGTCTTTGTAGACGATAAGGGAATACCTGAAGCGGGTAAAATACCATCAAGTGAATGGTTATTTCATCTGGCGTGTTATAAAGCCAGACCAGAATTGAATGCTGTCATACATACGCATGCGGTGAATTCTACGGCGGTGGCAATACATAATCATTCAATTCCGGCCATTCATTATATGGTGGCGGTATCGGGGACGGATCATATTCCCTGTATTCCCTATTATACCTTTGGCAGCCCTGAACTGGCCGACGGTGTATCTAAAGGGATCAGAGAAAGTAAGTCCTTGCTGATGCAGCACCACGGTATGCTGGCCATGGACGTCACGCTGGAAAGGACGTTGTGGCTGGCGGGTGAAACCGAGACGCTGGCTGATTTATACATCAAATGTGGCGGATTACATCACGATGTTCCCGTTCTGTCTGAAGCCGAAATGACCATTGTTCTTGAAAAATTCAAAACGTATGGTTTGAAAGCATAATTACAGCTTTATTTTAATTAATAACATATAGCAGCCATTCGCGGAATGGCTGCAATCCCCTCTGTCCACAACGATTGATTATAACTACCACAAGGAGTTATTTATGTTTATCGTGGAATCGTATGCTGTCGCCATAATAATGTGTTTTATTACCATGATTTGCTGGGGTTCATGGGCGAATACAACCAAACTTGTCAGCAATAAAAAATGGGAGTTCCCTTTATTCTATTGGGATTATTCAATTGGATTATTGCTGTGTTCTTTGTTATTTGCCTTCACGCTGGGTTCTATGGGCGAAGCCGGTCGCAGCTTTATACCTGATATTCAGCAGGCGAGCAGCAGTAGTCTGATGTCGGCAATACTGGCAGGGATTATCTTCAATATTTCCAATATTCTTCTGGTCGCTTCTATTAATCTTGCCGGTATGGCGGTAGCTTTTCCGGTGGGCGTGGGGCTGGCACTGGCTCTGGGTGTGATCACCACCTATATCGGCAATCCGCAGGGCGATCCGCTCATTCTGTTCCTCGGTGTCGCCTGCGTTGTGATCGCCATTATTTTTACCGCGATAGCCTATGGTCGTGTCACTCAGGAGGCGGATAAATCTCGCCGTAACAAAGGACTCATCACTGCCATTCTGGCGGGTATCATCATGGGATGGTTTTTCCGCTTCCTGGCGGACTCCATGTCTGACAATTTCAGCCAGCCTGCCAGCGGTCTGATGACGCCATACTCCGCACTTGTTCTGTTTGCCGTGGGGCTGTTTTTGTCGAACTTTGTCCTTAACACGCTGGTCATGAAAAAGCCTATTTCAGGAGAACCGGTCAACGGGAAAATGTATTTTTCCGGGAGTTTACGGGATCATGTGTGCGGCTGGCTGGGCGGTATGATTTGGTGTGTCGGTCTGGCATTCAGTCTGATTGCGTCTGGTCAGGCGGGTTATGCCATTTCCTATGGTCTGGGACAGGGTGCCACGATGATTGCCGTGATCTGGGGGGGCTTCATCTGGAGAGAATTTGCCAGTGCGCCAGCCGGAACCAATAAACTGCTGCTGACCATGTTTATTTCATACATTGTGGGTATTGTTCTTATTATCGCCGCTAATCAATAAAATCCTGCCCCATATCCACATGGGGCAGTTGTTCATTCTTTTAGTGTGGTAATTCACACGCCAGCAAAAACTCTGCCGTTCCTTCATCAACAATCAGGTCCGTGACATATCCTCCCAGCAGGGCACCCAACGTTGCGTCATAGCCTCTTTCCCCACCTGCAAGGAAGATCTTCCGTTCAATCTGCCTTAACTGAGCCAGACTGATTCCCAGAATACGCTGGTCAACATCAGCCACGACGGGCATCCCTTCCTTGTCATAGAAGCGGCCACAAATGACACCTACTGCGCCTAAATCCCGATACGTCTGCATTTCCTTCTTATTCAGCACGCCCACCCGAATCAGGGGATTTTCATCAAGCGCGTTACCCACGACAAAAAAGGCTTTCGTACAGCGAGTCAGAACGTCAAAATTCGATCGAATAATAGGCTCTGCCTGTAACTCCATGGCCAGTCTGGCGCTTGATACCACGGCGGGCACGTGCAGCGAGGCGACACGGCCTGAAAGCTTGTAGGCGATTTGCGATGAGGATTCAATAATCGTCAGGTCTGGTTGAGAGGGCATGGAACCGAGCATCTGAATAACGGTGACATTTTTACATGACTTCGGCGTCATGGTTTTGCTCATCTGATGGATTGTTCTTCCCCAGGCAACCCCCAGCACATCACCATTCTCAATCACCTGATTCAGATACATGCCACCGGCACGTGAAAGGCGAGTACGCATCAGCTTTGTATCATCACGTTTTCCGGCATGTTCGCCATCAGGCACGATGATCACTCTCTGGAGATCGAATTTATCGCGAATTTGCAAAGCAGCGTCGATAGAGCCAAAGACATTCACATCCAGGTTGATATGAACCAGTCCATTTTCCCGGGCTGTTTGCAGGTATTTGACAACCGTGACGCGGGACACCCCCATGATAGCTGCAACTTCAGTCTGGCTTTTGCCTTCCTGATAGTACAGCCATGTTGCATGAAGTACGGGATCATCATTGAACAGGCTGCTGTTTGTTTGATCTCTATCCACTTTTGTATACCTGTATTAAACCGGGGAAATGCTCATCTTAACCCTGTTTACCCGGAGAGTTGATGCAGATTGCCAGTGGCATGATTTTATACAGATATTTTATTCTTTTACATGAAATAAACCAGCATACCATTTGAGCGATCGCCCTCTGTTCCCCCCATACTGTAAAGCCGGAGACATGCTCCGGCTTTACAGTATTACTGAGAGTACACCCTTCCAGCATAATCAATGGTTCGCCGGTTGCGGATTCGTTAGAGGTGATGAAATGTCTGTTGCCGGTATTGACGAGGTAAAACTTCAGCATGTGCATGTTGGCACCTTCGCAAGGACGTTACGCGCAATGCTGTATTCAGTTGACCGTTGCCATCGAGGGTGCGAAGGATTTGGCGAACATAGTATTGCCTCCTGCCAGACAATTCGCAGGCGTAAACCGTCCCAGCAGGACTGACAGACACCGTGCGGTTGAATGGTTTAAAGGTGTTATGAGGGTGGGAGTAGTGTTGTTCTCACACAATGAGATGCTGGCGTAAAAAATTGCTTTACTTAGAGACATTCTTACGTGGCCGTCCACTCGAAGGTCGTTCGGGGACCTCATTGCAACCGAACAACGGCATCCCCTGTTTTTGCTGAATTTTGGTCATATACGCCAGTACCTGTCGGATGTTGGTGATACTGTCCGGATCGCTGTAACGTACCGGAATGTTGATGTTGGCCTCGTAATGCTCTTTAAACTCACATCTGTGATACCAGCCTTCCCGGTCAGTGATATCACTCCAGTACAAACCGGCTTGCTGCGCCCAGGGATAGGTATTCTGAGTTTTACTACCATCCAGCCAGAACACGACATGGGCATGGTAGTGGTGGTCTTCTGTCCATTCGATAACCCAGAAGAAACCGACCACCGCTTCGAGTTGCATCATACGGTTCATCAGCTTTCGGATATCCCATTCGAGCTGCTGGTGATCCTGCAGGAAAAACTTAGCGGTATGATCCTGGTAAAACAGATCTGTTCGGAATGCCCGCAGGCAGGAATAGCGCTCTACCATTTTGTCGATATGGTTGTTCAGGAGTGACTGTAGAAACCAGTCTGGCTCCCATCGTTGATTGTTTTGCATAGGATGAGTTTCTTTAGTGCTGGCAAGGGCCAGCCAGTGGAATGAACCAGGCCTTAAGGAAGGATCATGGCAGAGGGAGTTGTATGGATTAGGGAGGGTAGAAGTAAAAAGGAAGTGCCTATTAATTATATTAATTAACCTAAATTAATTTTCACTCCCCAATAACCCTCAAATCCCTTGCAGGACTATGGATGAAGCCTAACTCAGTGGTTCAGCTGTCGTCCGCCATGCAAAGCAGACATACTCGTCCATCATAATGGTCAGCGCAGGGTTTTCAGCCTGCCGGTCATTGATCCAGATATCCATCTCTTTGTCTTTTTTGAACCTGAGGTTGTCGGTCCAGTCATCAAGGCAATTCCCCAGCATCAAATCGTACCAGCACAGCCAGACCAGCTTCAGACGCAGCTCACTACCGCTGAACTGGCGGAACAAACTGATGAGCTTATTTGCCAGAGGGCGTTGTTTTAAACGCACGCACTCAGACAGCAAAATCCCCTCCAGCATGGGATGGTGAGCCAGCAGATGCTCCTGGGTAAATAAACTGACGCTCAGGTCTTCATTAACAGTCAGTGGGGCTGCTGCTCTACCATAAATAATCCGGTGCAGGCACTGGGGGACAATAGCAATAACCTCTTCCTCTCCCGGAAACTTAAGGCTGCCAACCGTCAGGGTATGATGGTGGTAGATATTCTGGTGACACATCCCCGATCTGACCGTCAGCTTCGTAAAATCAGTCAACCAGACCTGATAATATCTATAAAGTTCTTCGTAACGAGGCTTGTAATCTTTCATAGTTCATATTCCTTAAGGCTTAAATGACAGACAGCAGAAAACCTCCGGAGTAACCGGATAGTTATTATTCTGCTGAGGGTTTAGTCTGGTGGGAGGTTATTTACGGGACTGGTCGATTCTTTCCTGTAGCCAGTTTTCGACTTCGCTTTTTAACCATCGGGAGCTTCGGCCCAGCTTGATGGGTTTGGGAAAGACTCCATCCTTAATGAGCTTATAAATCCACTTATCTGTCATTTGCAGCAGACTGGTGATAAATGCCATGTCAACGAACTGGTCTTCGGTCAGTGAGGGGCGGGTAGTCATGATTTGTATCTCCGGTTAAGAAAGGTAAGCCGGATTAGTGAAGTTTGATAACGACGACTGCTCCGGGACATATCCAGGTGGAGATACGTAAAAAAAGAGAGTTATGATTACCTCTGTTCCTACTTTGATATCCGTGCAGGTCTTTTTCAAATAAAGAAGATAATGAAGTGTGATTTCTGGTAGGGCCATTTTTTAGATGGGAAATTGTATGGCAACTAGTTGCTGTCTATATTGGAAGCGGTTGCCACTATTAATCAAAAAATGTAAGAAGAGTGTGTATTAACTAGAATGGTAATAATTTCTATATAGCGCTGAAGAGAGAAAGGTGATCATCATTCTCATTTACCTATGTAAACTACATCACATAATTGTCATTTTTCCCTTGGTTCTTATACATGAATGTTATTGATATACAGTATGGAGTTATGCTAAAAGTCATTAATTCACTGTAAATCACTTAGTGATATCAAGGAAGGTGCCGGTATGGTTAAGCTAGTGGGGAATGACAGTAGTAAGATTAAATATCTTGAAAATAAATTAATTGAGAATGGTTATCACTTCTATTCTGGTGGGGTTGATAAAGATTACCGGGCATATCAGTTAAGGGTTTTCAATTACCTTGTTTCACAGAATGTTTCTGAGCAGAACATTAATTCTTTCTTTGCTGAGGTGGATAATAGCTATACAAGAGGTTTTCCATCCGAGAGTGAACTTGATTGGTATCGTAATGATCCAAGAGCAAGCTTATGGTTGTCTTGTGAGTTATATGAGAAATTAAAGGAAGAAACTCCTAAGTACAATATTGATTTTCTATCTCCAGAAGCATTGCAACCTGATCATAATGTGAGAATTGAAGCGATACGTCATTGTATGGATGAATGGCCTATGTATTTTACAACACCGGCTGAATTCATTAAGGATAAAAGTATTGAGTGGGCTGAGTTACTTGATCAACATGATTTATTCAGAAGTGTTAGATCCAGTAAGGTCGATGTCTGTTCTTGGCTAAGAGATTACTTAAGGGGGAATACATCAATAGGTCTGAAACGTATTTGTGGTAATTCTTCCGAGGAAATAATGTCGTGGTGCTATGCAAGTTACTTTATCTGGAGAAAAAACAACCTGCATTCTCCAGATTCTGTCGAGTTGTTCATTAGAAAGTTTAAGAGCGCCTGGTCTACTCAAAAAAACAGGAATAAAAATAAAGAAGAGAAAAAACTTGTGACAATGAGTGTAAATATCTCTCAGCAAGCTCATGATATGCTGAGAGATATGTCTATGAAAGACTCGATGTCAAATAACGCAATTATAGAGAGTGCTATCCTTAGGTTATATAATATTAAGAATAGTAAAGTACGTTCCAAATAATTTCAGACAGATATTATCTACGTGAGTCCCCGCTTTCCTGACTGGATCGCGGGGTTTTTTAATTTTTCACGCTGAGACTACTGTATGAATAAACCTGACGGCATTCAGGCCTTTGAACAACCGCTTGCGTCGCTTCCGTGCACACTTCGCCAGCTTATTCTTGAACGTATCCAGAACCTGACCCATTACGAGCCGGTGATTGGAATCATGGGCAAAAGTGGTACAGGTAAATCCTCTCTCTGCAACGAACTTTTCCAGGGCGAGGTGTCCCCAGTGAGTGACGTGAACGCCTGTACTCGCGACGTACTGCGCTTCCGGTTGCGCAGCGGTCGTCACAGTCTGGTGATTGTCGATTTACCGGGTGTAGGTGAAAACGGGCGACGGGATCATGAGTACCGGGCCCTGTACCGTCGAATGCTGCCGGAGCTGGACCTGGTGCTGTGGGTCATTAAGGCCGATGATCGGGCACTGACCTTGGACGAGCAGTTCTGGCTCGGTGTGATGCAACCTTACAGGCAAAAGGTACTGTTTGTGATTAACCAGGCCGACAAAATCGAACCCTGCTATGAATGGGATACCCTCACCAGCAAACCTTCAACACACCAACAGGGAAATCTTAAAGCGAAGCAGGCTGCGATTATGGCGATGTTTAAACCACATCATCCGGTCTGTGCGGTGTCCGCCAGCACTGGATGGGGCATTGAGGATATGGTGGCAGCCATGATGCGCTGTCTGCCTGACCGCGCCACCAGCCCGGTGGTGACACAACTGCACGGGAGACTCTGCACAGAGCCGGTAAAGTCGCAGGCCCGTGACAGTTTCGGTGACGCTGTGGGCCGTGTTTTCGATACGGCAGAGTCATCGTCATTGCTGCCTGCGCCACTGAAAAAGGTGATTCGTACCGTGCGTGATGCGGTGGTGTCGGTCGCACGAGCCGTCTGGGACTGGATATTCTTCTGATATCGCAATTTTCTCTGCGAATGATGAACTGGTTGTTAATGATGTGTTGATTGTGGACACGTCTTTTCCACTGCGTTTTATCATCAATTAAATCAGGCGAAGCATCATTATCTGTCAGACGAGCGCCCACAAGGCTGGACTGCTCATAAAAAATAGTTCCGATGTTGTCCATACCCTGTCCACTCCTTCCTTTAAAGTAATCATTATTAATTCATAGAGTTAACTTCTCAGGAGAAATCTTTCATGACGCTTCAGGAGCGGCGACATGACCGGCTTGCCGTCAGGTTGTCGTTGATTATCAGCCGCCTGGTGTCCGGTGAAACTCTGTTTATTCGCAAACTGGCAACTGAATTCGGGGTGTCAGAGCGCACGCTGCGTCGTGACTTTCGGGAACGTCTGATGTATCTCGACCTGGATTACTACCAGGGGCAGTGCAGTCTGCGCTCGGATATTCACAGTACGCGGCAGGAAATAGATATTCTGACCTTTGCTCACCGCACGGGGCTGGCCGGGGTTTTCCCGGGCTTTGACCGGCGACTGGTCAGCAGCCTGCTGGACTGTGATGATCGACCCTGTCTGGTATGGCATCAGGACAGACCTCATCCCCCGGCAGGAAAGCTCTCCTTCTACAGGCTGGTCAGAGCTATTTCGGGATGTCAGCGCATCACCATTCTGACTGAAGGGGAGCGTCATGAGGCCGTTGCACCTTACCGGCTAATCGCTCTGGACGGTTACTGGTACCTTGTCGCTGAACATAACAGGCAATTACGTGTCTTCCGGCTGGATGAGATTCATCTGGTAAGGCCATCCCGGGAAACATTCATTCGCAGTGAGCTTCTCCATCAGCTGTCGGAGGACAAACATTTTATCTCTGCCTTACCTCATTTCCGTTTTATTCAGCAGTCGCTGAATTCATTTTCTCCCTCAGAAAGTCGGGGGCAATCCGGACAAACTGATTAGAGATGGTCTCCATAATTAAATGTAAGGTTAATCTAATGAAAAAATTGAACTTATTGTCTTTACTACCAGTCATGTTGTTCCCCTTACTTATCGCAGGTAATGCTCACGCAGCACGTCCTTATAGCGGGTTCCTGCCTGCGGCAGTGAATAATAAGAGTGGGAATATATTCTGGTGTGATGCCCACCGCCAGGTCAGAAAACTGTGTACAGCGACGGAAGTGGATTCAATGGGATGGTTTATTGTTGTTCGCTCGAAACCTTCCAGAGATTGTCCGGGCGGCATTTGGGGGTGGATCACTCCCAGTAAAGACGATGTGGCAACAGGGTATACCATTACGCCTGATAAAGAATTCAATCTCACCATGAAGGATATGTGCAGTCCCGATATGAAAGTAACGTTCCGCCCGAATAAAAAGGACCCTCGTTATGACGATCTTGTCGGGATTTATGCCGGAAAAGAAGCGTTTCGCTACAAACAAATAAAATAACCCAACTGTTTATTCATTACATTATTGTGTTGAACAACAAAAGATTTATTACATGATTTGAGGACAACATTATGCGACTGCCTTACGTAATATTTACAGCAGCTATGCTTTCTTCTGTATCAACAGCACAGGCTATTCCCAATATGTGGACGAGTGGTTTTGGGATGGGCGTGACCGAATATATCATTACCAGCCCGGAGAAGGTGGTGTTTAATCTGAACTGTACTGGCAATCCGGATGCGCAGAATATTCTGCAACACGGCGTTAATCTCACCCTGCCTGATGGAACATCAGTAAGTTCTCATGACGACGGGACGGAAATAACGGTCGTCATGGATAACAGTCAGTATCCGTTACCGTCATTCCTCGGCTGGCGAAACGGTGACAATGCCTGGGTGTCATTTATTGACGCCCTGAGCCAGGCTGCGAATTTTGATGTTTACGTCAACGATAAAAAAGTCGGCACCTTCAGTCCGGGGCTGAAGAATACGCAAAAAGAGCTGTCTGACCTCAGTGAGTGCCGGACCACACACAACAGCGATTAGTTACTTACATTTCAGACCTCTCCACCCCGCAACACACCAACACCAGATACCAACAGGCCATGCTCCTTCGGGAACATGGCCTTTTTGTTTTTAATTCATTATCAGATAAGGAGTTAGCTATGCGATTAGCCAGCCGCTTTGGTCGTATAAACCAGATACGCCGTGACCGGCCTCTGACCCATGAAGAGCTGATGAGTCATGTACCCAGCGTGTTCGGGAGTGACAAGCATGAATCTCGTTCAGACCGTTATACCTACATCCCGACCATCACCATTCTCGAAAGCCTGCAGCGTGAAGGCTTTGAGCCGTTCTTTGCCTGCCAGACGAAGGTCCGCGACCAGAGCAAGCGGGAGCACACCAAACACATGCTTCGCCTGCGTCGTGCCAGTCAACTGACCGGGCATCAGGTACCGGAAATCATTTTGCTCAACAGTCATGACGGCACCTCGAGCTATCAGATGCTTCCGGGACTGTTTCGTGGCGTCTGTACCAACGGACTGGTCTGCGGACAGTCATTCGGCGAAGTGCGGGTACCACATAAAGGGAATGTTGTTGAGAAGGTGATTGAAGGGGCTTACGAAGTGCTCGGTGTGTTTGACCGGGTGGAGGAGAAGCGCGATGCAATGCAGTCACTGGCGCTGCCAGCCCCGGCCCGTAACGCCCTGGCGAATGCCGCGCTGAAGTATCGCTTTGGTGAAAACCACCAGCCGGTCACGGTATCGCAGTTGCTGACCCCACGTCGCCGGGAGGACTACAGCGATGACCTGTGGACCGTATACCAGCGCGTGCAGGAGAACCTGATGAAAGGTGGATTGTCAGGGCGAACCGCTCAGGGGAAAAGCAGCCGCACCCGTGCTGTTACCGGTATTGATGGCGATGTGAAGCTCAATCGCGCCCTGTGGGTTATGGCAGAAAACATGCTCGATTTTTTCGGGCGTTAAACAACCCTTCCGGCATAAGGAGATAGTTTAATGAATACACAAAATCATCAGTTCGCGGAGCTTACCGCAATTACTGCCTCAGTGGTGCCGGACGAGTTACGCATCGGCTTCTGGCCGCGGCACTTTGGTTCCATCCCACAATGGATAACCCTTGAATCTCGCATTTTCGCCTGGATGGAGCGGCTGTGTGCCGATTACCACGGTGGTATCTGGCGCTTTTCGACGCTCAGCAACGGCGGCGCTTTTATGGCTCCCGAGTCAGAGCACGATGAGAAGTGGACATTGTTCAACAGCATGAATGGCAATGGCGCAGAGCTTACCAGTGAAGCTGCAGGGATGGTCGCCTGTCTGATGGCTTACAACCACCACGCCTGTCGCACCGAGTGCGACGCGATGACTGAACACTATTATCTCTTACGCGACTACGCGCTAATCCATCCGGAATGCAGCGCCATTATGCATCTCATCGACTGAGGAATACCTGACATGAATACCGCATTATCCCCGGTGTCAACGCAGCCTGAACTCTTTCCACTGATTATGACCCCGCATGGTTATTTGCTCCCTGCGACCGCCGGATTAACCCCCTATGCCCAACGCACCATTCGCCGCGCTATCAATCTACTGGATAAATATTTGCGTCAGCCCGGCAAATCCTTTACCTCCAGTACTGCTGCTCGTGACTGGCTTCGGCTACAGCTGGCCGGACAGGAGCGGGAAGTGTTTATGGTGCTCTATCTCGATAACCAGCACCGTTTACTGGAGAGTGAAACGCTATTTGCCGGTTCGATTAACCATGTGCAGGTCCATCCTCGAGAGGTAGTGAAGTCAGCGCTTCGCTTCAATGCTGCAGCTGTTGTGCTGGCGCATAACCATCCATCCGGCGATCCGGAGCCCAGCCAATGCGATCGCAACATTACGGGCAGGCTTAAAGAAGCCCTGGCACTGGTTGATGTGAACATACTCGATCATCTGGTTGTCGGTTCAGATGGCATTGTGTCGTTTGCAGAGCGAGGCTGGATATGAGGGCACTTCAATGAAATCTACTGATTCAGAGAACGATTCATTTCTCAAGTGGGGTCTGAATCGTAATGTGACACCTTGCTTTGGCGCTCGTCTGGTACAGGAGGGAAACCGACTGCACTATCTGGCTGACCGGGCCAGTATCACCGGTAAATTCAGCGAAGCAGAATGTCTTAAGCTGGATTTGGCATTCCCGCATTTTATCAGTCAGATGGAATCGATGCTGACTACTGGTGAAATAAATCCTTGCCATGCCCACTGTGTCACCCTGTACCACAACGGTTTTACCTGCGAAGCCGATACCCTTGGCAGTTGCGGCTACGTATACATCGCCGTTTACCCCACTCATCGTTAACTACTTTCACAAGAGCAAATATGAAAACTCTACCTGCAACAACTCCGCAGGCGGCGACGCTATGTCTGTCGCCTGTGGCAGTCTGGCAAATGCTGCTTGCTCGCCTGCTGGAACAACATTATGGCCTGACGCTAAACGACACGCCGTTCAGTGATGAAAAGGTAATTCAGGAACATATTGATGCCGGTATATCTTTGGCCGATGCCGTTAATTTTCTGGTGGAAAAGTACGGGCTGGTTCGTATTGATCGCAGAGGGTTTAACTGGCAGGAGCAATCACCTTATCTTCAAGTTGTAGATATCCTGCGGGCACAACAAGCTATTGGCAGCTCAAGCAAGTAATCTTGATTAACCAATTGTATAGAATTTAATATGCTCACCATAACAGGCAGATTACTCTGCCTGTTATGGTGTATGCATGAGGATTGAGAGTTTACAAAACACGGGTTCAAAAGTTTAAAGCACTTTTATCCACTGCAATACATTGCTGGGCTGATTTTTTTATTTCTTCTCTGGCCTTTTTTTCTATTTCTTCAGACAGGATGTCGAAGATTATGCTTTCACGGAATTTTTTTGTCGTTTCTTTAGGACAGACAAGATAAACTCCGCCATATGAAAAAAAGATAACTCCTGATACTAAGCTAAATTTTTTATCCTCTGAGAGCTGGTACTTCCATCCTCTGCTATGAAGCATTTCAGAAGGAATTTCATCCGTTTTGATAGAAATTGTAACTGGTTCCATGATCGTCATCCCAGTCATCCGAAATGCCATGTTGACAATCAGTAACGGAATGACGTGCATGAAGGCTGATGACAGTAGTAATAAAGCGAAAACAACACCTGTAGTATTTCTCAGAGGTTTAAACCATCCTCTAGAGAAATCTTGTCGTAAAAAAAAGATGAGTGGAAATATATTTATTACTATTACTAATGTACCATACACAAGGAATAACGAGGTCTGCTGGTAGTCATCCATTCCACTTTCGACGTGTAAGAATTTGCTCAAAAGTGTTATTGGGAAGACTACTAGCCAGCAATTGATCCCCAGTAGAAAGGGTTTCATTGAGTAATCTAATAGTAGAATTTTTATCTTTGTTATCGTGTTTAGTGACTTCAGATGACTGCGTATGCTTTTTCTCTGAAGAATAAATGTAATAAAAACACTAATAATGCCAGTCAATAACATCAAGGCTATGAAAGTAAATTCTCCTGGGTCTATATCAAACAAAGATATTAAAGCAACAAATGTTATGCAGAGAAAAGAGCTTCCAGCATAAATAAATGCTTGAAGTACTTTCTTTCGCTTTGACTTTGCATTATTTTGATTGCCATGTATAACGAGGCATCCTAACAAACAGGGTAGAAATAGTACGCCACAGAACAATATAATGCTACTTAAAAATATTATTCCAGAGAAGGAGAACAACTCGTTAAAAGTGACAGCTTGAAGGAATATATCTAGACGGCCAATCCACGTTAGATAAAACCAGATAAAAATGGCAGTGAGCGTCATTAGAACGATGCTGAATCCTGCTCCAAAGCGAAGTATTCCACCATAGCTATTGATTGTTGAGTCTGACATTCTTATTCCTTAGAGTCCCTTGAATGAGGAGTTCAGATATACAATAATATACGGAGAGAAAAAACATTTATAACAAGCTATTAGCAAAGAAGTTCAACTTCACTTAGCTTTCTTTGTCTGGAGGGGACAACCGCGTTAGGTTGCAGTACTTCGCGTGATTTTGTAGATTCATTACTGTCTGGTTTTTGAAATGGATAATAATTGAGTATACAACTGAGTATACATCAACAATGTATAGATTTATAATTTATTATAATTCAGTTGATTAACGTTGAAATTCGAGTCCGGCCTTCGCACCATCGGAACATCAATAGACGTCAACGGACGTCTTTTTTTGTGCCTAAAATCCAGTATCCGCAAGGCTTTCCTCGCTTTTTCACTCAACCTAAGTCAACCTGATTCAATCTACATCAACTTACTGATGCGGGTACAACTGCGGGTATTTCCCGGTTCGATAATGTTTGTACCCACACAGAACCCTTGAAAGGATACTCATCATGGCTCTGAGTGATGTGAAGGTTCGTTCGGCTAAGCCTGAAGCAAAAGCCTATAAGCTGACCGACGGTGAAGGCATGGTTTTGCTGGTTCACCCTAACGGCTCCAAATACTGGCGGCTACGTTATCGCTTTGGCGGTAAAGAGAAGATGCTGGCATTGGGGAAATACCCCGAAGTGTCGTTGGCGGATGCCAGGGCACGCCGGGATGAGGCTCGTAAGCTTTTAGCTAATGGTGTCGATCCCAGTGAAAACAAGAAAGCTGTTAAGGTAGAATAGGAACAAGAGGCGATAACGTTTGAAGTAGTCGCCAGAGACTGGCACGCCAGCAATCAGAAGTGGTCGGCATCGCATAGCGCTCGTGTTTTGAAAAGTCTGGAGGATAATCTCTTTACTGCTATCGGTAAGCGGAACATTGCGGAACTGAAGACGCGGGATCTTCTTGTACCCATTAAAGCAGTCGAGTCATCCGGGCGGCTCGAAGTTGCCGCCCGTTTACAGCAGCGTACTACCGCGATTATGCGCTTTGCCGTTCAGAGCGGCTTAATCGACTACAACCCCGCGCAAGAGATTGCAGGTGCGGTTGCTACGGCGAAAAGACAGCACCGTGCAGCTCTTGAACTGAACCGTATACCTGAATTACTTCATCGCATAGATCACTATTCTGGCAGACCGTTAACTCGACTGGCGGTTGAACTCACTTTATTGGTTTTCATCCGTTCGAGCGAGCTGCATTTTGCCCGCTGGTCAGAAGTAGATTTTGAAACGGCTATGTGGACAATCCCAGGTGAGCGTGAGCAACTGGAAGGAGTCAAGCATTCTCAGCGTGGCTCGAAGATGCGGACACCACACCTTGTACCTTTGTCGCGGCAGGCCCTAAGTATTTTGGAAAAGATCAAAAGCATGAGCGGAAATTGAGAGCTGATTTTTGTGGGCGATCACGATCCACGTAAGCCGATGAGTGAGAATACGGTGAACAAGGCTTTGCGCGTAATGGGGTATGACACGAAGGTCGAGGTTTGTGGGCATGGCTTCAGGACGATGGCTTGTAGTTCGTTGATTGAGTCGGGATTATGGTCGAGGGATGCGGTAGAGCGGCAGATGAGTCACCAGGAGCGTAGCTCTGTGCGAGCCGCTTACATCCATAAGGCGGAACATCTTGGGGAGCGTAGGTTGATGTTTGAAGTGGCACACTGAATTTGGCCACCTGAACAGAGGTGATATGCTCACCTCAGAACAACACAGGTGCTCCAATGAAAAAAAGAAATTTTAGCGCAGAGTTTAAACGCGAATCCGCTCAACTGGTTGTTGACCAGAAATACACGGTGGCAGATGCAGCCAGCGCTATGGATGTCGGCCTTTCCACAATGACGCGATGGGTGAAACAATTACGTGATGAGCGGCAGGGAAAAACACCAAAAGCCTCCCCCATTACCCCGGAACAAATTGAAATCCGTGAGCTGAGGAAAAAGCTACAACGCATTGAAATGGAGAATGAAATATTAAAAAAGGCCGCGCTCTTGATGTCAGACTCCCTGAACAGTTCTCGATAATCGGGAAACTCAGAGCGCATTATCCTGTGGCCACACTCTGCCATGTGTTCGGGGTTCATCGCAGCAGCTACAGATACTGGAAAAACCGTCCTGAAAAACCAGACGGCAGACGGGCTGTATTACGCAGTCAGGTACTTGAGCTACATGGCATCAGCCACGGTTCGGCCGGAGCAAGAAGCATTGCCACAATGGCAACCCGGAGAGGCTACCAGATGGGACGCTGGCTTGCTGGCAGGCTCATGAAAGAGCTGGGGCTGGTCAGCTGTCAGCAGCCGACTCACCGGTATAAACGTGGTGGTCATGAACATGTTGCTATCCCTAACTACCTTGAACGGCAGTTCGCCGTGACCGAGCCAAATCAGGTGTGGTGCGGTGATGTGACCTATATCTGGACGGGTAAGCGCTGGGCGTACCTCGCCGTTGTTCTCGACCTGTTCGCAAGAAAACCAGTGGGCTGGGCCATGTCGTTCTCGCCGGACAGCAGGCTCACCATGAAAGCGCTGGAAATGGCATGGGAAACCCGTGGTAAACCCGGCGGGGTGATGTTCCACAGCGATCAGGGTAGTCATTATACGAGCAGGCAGTTCCGGCAGTTATTGTGGCGATACCAGATCACGCAGAGTATGAGCCGGCGCGGAAACTGCTGGGATAACAGCCCAATGGAACGCTTCTTCAGGAGTCTGAAGAACGAATGGATGCCGGTGGTGGGTTACGTAAGCTTCAGCGATGCAGCTCACGCAATAACGGACTATATCGTTGGATATTACAGCGCACTAAGACCGCACGAATATAATGGTGGGTTACCACCAAACGAATCAGAAAACCGATACTGGAAAAACTCTAACGCGG